>ULTO01036320.1_pt1 | contig 31981 bp, 24 predicted proteins | sample 1957601 | NCBI WGS metagenome assembly ULTO01 (sample SAMEA4835734, study PRJEB28245) | human gut metagenome | biome: gut microbiome; material: fecal sample | place: Denmark | collected 2008 | reverse complement strand
CCCCAGCCATAGAAGGAGAAGTAACTTCCATATTATAGACTACCTGGTAATGTATGGCCGTCTCCGTAAGGACTGCCTCCGTTTCCCCGCCCTTTTCTGTTTCACTCTGCGGCTCCCACTCTTTTGGCGCTTCCGGCTCCATTTGTTCCCCCGTTTCCCACAATATTCCAAAAGCTGTTCCTGCACAAAGAGCGGCAATGAACAGGCCTGCCGAAAGCACGGCAAAAATTTTCCCCTTCTTTACCATCTTCCCATACCCCAGTCCTAACGTACTTTAAAATGGAAGAAGTTTTCAAAATCCTCCGGCTCCATTTGTTCCGCCTCGTCAATATAAACGGCTTTCACAACATATACATACCCCTTTTTCACATCTGAGACGGCGAGCATTTTCTGAAAACTGCTTCCATTGAATTCATAGCTGATTATGTAGTAATAAAACGTATTACCATCTACCTTAAGAGTATCTTCACGGATCTCCCCGTCTTCTTCCGCATACTTCATTTCATTATCAATATAGTCTTCGGCATCCCATCCGTCCTCAACCGGTTCCAGATAACAGTCAACGGTGTTGAGATTGGAAGGTTCCGTAAAGTACTCTATCGCCCAATACTCATCTGTTTCCGCAAACTGGGAATAAAAATCCGGCTCTACCTGAAAGGTAATTTCGTTATCCCGATATTTTAAGGTGCTTTCCGTTTTCTTTTCGCCAAAATCAGCAAGGCGCATAAGCTCCGTCAGGGACTCGTCTGTGGTATCAGGTTCATCCGTTACCCGCGCGCTTTCTGCGATCTCCGAAAAGCGTTTTAAAAGCTCCTTGTCCGAAACATCGCTCCCCTCTTTGACCAATTGTGCGCAAAGCCGCTTACCGCTGTCTGCAGCCGGTGTATATATTACAACAAAATCGTTGCCGTTCTGGGAATAAGTAAACCATGCGTACGGTCTTTCTCCGATCTTTTCTTCGGCGATTACCTTGGTAATCATCCCCCCTGCCTCTATGGCTCCATCCATCAGGGAATCCGGCTCCTCCATCCTGTCCTCATAGGATTCTTCCCGGACGGCGAGCAGCATGGCGAACAGATCGTCCCTGTACACGATAGGTCCCTTGTCCTCCTCGATAAAACAGCCGTATTCTCTGGGAATCTCTAACTGAATGCCGCCTAATACGATACTGATAGTCCCGCTTTCCGTCTGCCCCAGCTCTTCCTCCTTATCTTCAAGGAGCTCTGCTCCATCCAATACACTTTCTTTATCATCATCCTTCACGGTTTCTTCTTTTCCGGCTTTATCAAGCTCCGCCTTTTCTTCCTCTTTTTCCCCGGCGTCTTCCCTTACCACAACGCCGCTTATGCTCTCCTCTTTTGCCTGTCCCTCTTCCGCTTTCTGGCATCCGGTCAACAGGGCTGCCGCCATTACTCCTGCAAAAATATTCAGCATCAGTCTTTTCATAAAAAATTCCTCCTTTTCCTATAATACCGGAAAAGGAGGAAAAAGGTTTCACATATATATGACAATATATCCGTTCAAATTTTTGTACGTCAGATCGGCAAGCATATTTTCCATTCCGTTCATAAAAAAGAGCTTTCTGACGATCTGTATGAATTGTTCCTCATCAAATTCCGCCCCTTCATAATAAAAGGAAATAAAGTCCTGCCCCAGCTGCCTTTCTACGATTTCTTCTATTTCGTCCATATTCCGTGCACAAAAACCGTTCGCCTTATAATATTCTTTTGAAGGATCCCTGTTCTTTCCTTCTAACAACAGCATTTCCCCGTCCAAAAGAAAGTCCTCCAATAAGTAGTAGCCTGAAAGACTGGCATGCTCCAAATCGCTGTTATACAAGCAGAAAGGGATCCCCGTCGTATTTCCGTTGCTGCTGCAGTCAGTCTGATACCATGTATTGCCCAGGCTTACAATATTCCAGGCATGGGGGATATTACCGTTCAGATAACCGTTTACCGTCCGCACCTTAAGCCCCGCCATATCCCCCAGAATCTGAAAGGCCCCGGCATATCCCTGGCACATTGCCTTTCCCTTTAGCAGCGCGCCGTAAGCATTCAGAGAGTCCTCCGCCCGGGCATCCGTTCCTTCTTTTATAAAAGCCTGTTCCTTTGCACGTTCCAATTCCCCTTCCGCATAACGGCAGTTTTTTTCCAGCCACAGATAGATCTGCATTTCTTTTTCCTCTTCCGTCATATTTCCGTTTATGATCTCTTTTACGATCTCTTTTCCCCGGTCATATATTTTTTTCTGTTTTACGGCAATTTCTCTCCTGCTGTAGCAGTAGCTTACTTTTAAAGATATGCCGTCATAGTCATAAAAATAGGAACTGACGCCTAAAATATAGGGGTTCTGACAACAGACCTTTAAAAAGACGTCCTCTAAAATATAGGGATTCTGCAAATCGGGAAATGCCTTTAAGGATATTTCCTCTTCCCCCGCCAAAAGTCCGTAGGCCAGCCACGCCTCCTCTGCGCTGTCCGCAAAGACCCTGAGCCTTTCATCCGGCACTTCCGTTCTTTCTTCATTTCCCTCATTTACGGATTCCCCGGTCCGTTCCTTTACCACGCCATAGAGATTCTGCGCATCCTCCAGGGATTCCTCCCTTTCCAATATACTCTTTACCGCCATGGACGGCAGCTTGTTCAACTGGGTATTCGTGTCCAGGTAAACCATGCTGTTCCCTTTGCTGATAACAGTCGGCAGAGATTTCTCATCCTCCTCAAAAACAAATACAATGCCGCCTAACATAGTTCCTTTAATCTGGAAATCATAGGTAGACATTATTTTTGAGCGCCTTCTCAAACGATAGTAAACGGGCCTCTGCATAACGCTTCCGTCAATATTGATGACCGAAAGCTTTTCGGGAAGGGCATCTATTTCTTCATATGCATCATAAGTCGGATTGTTCTCAAATCTGTATGGTATCTTCAAATCCGCAGTATCTATGACAGAGGATAGATTGCTTTCTTTTCCGTCGACTGTTGCCGTAACAAAAAAGCTGCCGAAAATACCTGCATTCTGGTTCCAGAGATTGCTTAAGGGCCTGCCCAGGAAGTCAAATTTCTTCGGTCCTTCCTCCTCTTCGCCGGCTTCCTCCTCATCTTCCTCCTCCAGCCATTCCACGCCTTTCAGACCTTCAAAATCAGAAAATTCCGTTTCCTGTGTCCTGCCGATGGACCAGAACACACCGTCCTTATATCCGCTTTCCGCGCCTCTGTCCGCCTCATTGCTTTCCCCCGACCAGGTATCCCTGGAATAATAATGATATACCGTATAGTATTCCGCCCCTTCCACAGGTTCCCATTTAAGGGTAAGCGTTCCCATATCATCTATGACTCCCTCTACGTTTGGCACCTCACTTTCGGAAGCCACGGTAAAAGGAATGACTTCCGGCTGTTCTAAGAAAACGGCTTCCCGGTCATTTACATCACAGCGTATACAAATATAATATATGGGGGCGCAGCCCCAGAGACAGCTGTAATCGACTCCTGCAATGGTATATTTATCAAAGGCAAAATCTTCGCTTTCATAGCGGAGGGTATCGTTGGGCAGGACCGGATCATAGGGCACCAGGACCAGACGGGTTTTTCCCTTTCTCTTCTGTGTCCACACATGACATGCCACCCGGCTTTCCCCGCTGCAGGAAACATCCGTATGTACCGTTATAAGCTCGTCATAATCTACCGATCCGTTATCGATATAATCATAATCTAAAGCAAGGTCAAAGATTAAGGGCTGCTGCTGGTCCAGATTATAAACGGGAAGCATACTGCCCTCCTCATAAGGAAATTGTTCCTTGAGTTCTCCGGCACTGACAGTCTCTTTACTAAAAAACCCCCCATAAATAAATTGGCAGAACATGATTCCGCCAATTAAAAGAATGCTTCCGGTTAATATAATCCCGCCCGTTACGGCAGACCGTTTCAAATGCACTTTCATTCCGTCCCTCTCAGCTTTATCCCCTTAAATCAAATATGCCGTCAATTTCCCCGCAGTAAAAATACCTGTCGTCATAGACCGTACATTTTATGACCAGTCCGTCATCAAATTCCAACAGATAATAAACCGGCGTGCCTTTCAGGTAATCCCGGCATTCTTCAACGCTTCCCAAATACTGCGCCCCTGCGAACTGCTCGACCCAGCCTTCTTTATCGGCGTCGGAAACCTCCACGGCCTCTGCAAAGTTTTCTTCTGCGGAAAAAGTAATCTTTAAATCCGCATTTTGCGAGATCCTATCCTGAAAAACGGAGAAAATCTCTCTGGCATCCTGTTTATCCCCGTACCATGAGCTGCCTCCAAAAAGGTTCTCTTTACTTTCTTCCTGTTCCAAAGTCCCTCCTGCATGCTGTTTCATCATACTGGCATCGGAAAGATCGCTTCCGCCGGTTCTTCTCTGCCAGAAAAACAGCGATATCCCGATACAAAAAACTGCTGCCGCCGCCACAGAGCCCCATGAAAGGATCTTACTTCCTTTTTTCCCCGCTGCAAAGGCGCCTCTTCCCTGCCCGGAGCGCTTTCTGTTTTCCGCCTCCATTTGATCTGCAAGGCCGGCAAGAAAGGAAGGATCCGGTGTTATTTTGTTCATTTCTTTATAGTATTCTTCCTTAAACATCGAAATCCTCCTCCTTTAAATTTTTCTTCAGCTTTTCTCTTGCCCTGAATAAATGGGATTTAACCGTAGATTCCTTCATATCCAGCAGGCCGGAAATTTCTTTTACAGACAGTTCCTCAAAATAAAACAAATGTATAATGACCCTGTACTTTTCAGGGAGCTTTTTGACCGCAAGAAGCAGGCTGTTGTCAAAATCCAAAGTAATCCCCGGGCTTCCCTCCAACACCCCTTCCACCTCTTCCATGGAAACCCTTTTCCTGTTCCATGCAGAAGACAGAAGGGATTTTGTTGCATTAATGGTTACCCGTATCAGCCATGCCTTACGGTATTCCTCCTCCACAAGCTCATGCTGATGCTTTATGTATTTTATGAATACCTCCTGGGTAACATCCTCCGCATCGCATTTATTCATGGTTCTGGCGTAAGCCAGCCTGTAAACCATACCGGAGTACCTGGAAAGAACCTCTTCCACCGTTATATATTCTATTGTCCCGCATTCTTCCTGTATGCTTCTGTTAACAGATACTTCCATATCTTTATATATTTATCCTTAATCTTATCCGGCATTTGTAAAAAAATTACTTTACTCCATTGTAACCGTCTCCTTCGCAAGATTCAATGAAAAAATGGAAAAAGCATAAATTTTCCATCATGCAGGCGGGCGTCCTAAGCGGCTTCCCAGCCTGCAGAGAAGCTCGTTGGTAATGGTCCCCGCGTTATCCGCCACTTCCTCGGCGCTGATGCGCTCATTTTGGTCTCTGCCTATGAGAATGACCTCGTCTCCCTGTGCTACGCCGTCAATTCCCGTAATATCCACCATAAGCTGGTCCATGCAGATCCTGCCGATGACCTCTGCACGCCTGCCATGGATCAGCACATTCTGTTTTCTCCCGGACAGGCTTCTGGGATAACCGTCCGCGTAACCTATGGTTACCGCCGCCACCGTCATATCGCAGGGCGCCTGAAAGGTGCAGCCGTAACCCACGCTTTCTTCTTTTTTCAGACTCCTTATAAGGGCCACCCTGGCCTTTAAGGTCAATACCTCTTTTAAATCAAGAGCCTGCTTGGTTTCGTCCCCGTAACCCGAAAGGCATCCGTACATCATGATCCCCACCCGCGCGTAGCTTACGGGAAGCCTTGGATAATTTACTACGCCATAGCTGCTCTGCAAATGGGTCTTTAAATCTTCAAAGCCTCTTTCCTGCAGAAAATCCAGCACTCCGTAAAAACGCTCTATCTGCTTTTTTGTATAGACCTTCGCCCAATCCTCCCTGCTGTCGGAAACGCATAAATGGGAATAGATCCCCTCTACCTCCAGATTTTCGTAATGAAAAATATCAGCGATCTTTTCCCTGTTTCTGTAATCCTCCCCTAACCGGTGCATCCCCGTATCCACTCCGATATGGACCTTAAGGGGGATTCCCTGCTCATTGAGCTTTTTCGCATAGCTTTCATCCACCACCGTCTGCACCAGCCGGTATTTTGCAAGACAGGGCGCATTGAAAGGACAGGTATATCCAAGGACCAGTATCTTCCCCCTGATCCCGTTTTCTCTCAGATAAATGCCTTCTTCCAGTGTGGCCACGGCAAAGGCCCTGATTCCCTCCTTGTACAGAAATTCCGATACTGCAAGGCTGCCGTGCCCATAGGCGTCTGCTTTTACCACCGCCATAAATTTACAGCCATCCGGCAGAATTTCTTTTATCCTGTCCACATTCCATTTTAAATTTTCCAGATCGATTTCCACCCACGCCCGGTCTCTGTACAGATCGGGCTTCCACTCTTTTTGGCTCTTCCCGTATTCCTGATCCTCTTGTTCTCTTAACGCTTTACCGTCCCTTCCCTGTCTCTTATCTTTTTTGAAGGCGCTCAAAAAGGCTTTATATATTAAAAGCAGGATCCATGCCCCCAGAGCGCTTAATAAAGATACCGCAAAATAGCAGATCAATGTATTTTCCACAAGGATCCTGTAAAGTCCTGCCTTTTTGGAAACACCCCTTAATAGGATCAACACCATGGGATGGATAATATATATGATCATGGCCATATTGCCCATAACTTGGGAATGCCCTTCTCCCCGCTTTTTGCCCGATCCCCTTCTTTCTTCATAAAGACTTAATATAAAGATAAAGAAAAAATACATAAGGGGCAGTAAAAATATATACATGCTGTCATGACGCTGCCAACCGTACTTATGGAGCAGCAATCCTTCCGCCAGCATGGGAAGGAAAAATATTAAGGCTCCCAGTCCGTACATGACACTGTTCGCTTTATCTCTTTTTGTATCGTCTTTCTCCTTTCGTTCCCCGTCCTTTATAAGGCACCCCAGCATCAGAAAGACCGGCGCAAAAAAAATACCGTTCCTGGTATAGGAAAAGACCTGAAGGAGCCCGTCATAGATCTTACCCAGAAAAGAAAACTGTCTTGTAAGCCCGTAATAGCTGTCTCCGGGAAGACCCGCCAGATATAAAATAACGGATATGACAAACGCCGCCTTTTCTCCCGTTATCCGAATGAGGAAAAGGCAGATCAGGATCCCCAGTATGACCGCCGGCAGATACCAGAGATGATAAAAGGTTCCGTCAAAAAAAATGTCTTTGAAAACCGTACCCGCTTTTAATTCTTTAAAATAACCCGTATAAAAATTTACGGGCAGGTAGAGAATGATCGCCGCCAGATAAAGAAGGCCTGTCTTTTTTAAGAATTTTAAAGCCCGTTTGTTGTGCTTCCTGCTGTCCGGAAGGACAAAATAGCCTGACACCATAAAGAAAAAAGGGACCGCTATTCTTGCGATTACCCTCGTCAGAATAAAATCCCCGTTTTCGTTTATGCCCGATAAGGGCGATATATGGATCGCCACAACAAGAAACGCCGCCGTCAATTTCATATAATCTACATATACGTTTCGATTGCCCGCTTCCGAAGCCCTTCCCTCTTGCAATTTTATCCTTTTCTCCATTTTATGCCTTCCTTTCCGTCCGTTTTTTCGCCCGTTTTTTCGCCCGTTTTCCTTTATTCATTTCCCTTTAACGAAAGCTTTATCAAGCGGTCCACCACCTGTTCAAAGCTGTATCCTGCCCCTTTCATCATGGACGGAAATCTGCTGTGGGAGGTAAAGCCGGGAATGGTATTTACCTCGTTAAAAACGATCTCCTCCCCGGACGTTAAGAACATGTCCACCCTGGAATAGTCTTTAAGCCCCAAAATGCGGTAGATCTTCATGCCTGTTTCCCGTATCCTTTCCTCCGTTTCCGGGGATATTCTCGCAGGCATATGGATCTTAGAAGTCTTCAGGGTATATTTTTCCGTATAATCAAAAAAGCCCTCGGCTAACTCGATTTCATCCACCCTTCCCGCGATCAGCTCCCTGTTTCCCATAATGGCGCAGCCCACTTCAAAGCCCTCGATATTTTCCTCAATGGTAACCTCGCTGTCATGTTCAAAGGCTAATTCAATGGCGGATTTTAAATAAACGGGACTGTTGACCTTTGTAATGCCAAAGGAAGAACCTGCCCTTACCGGCTTTACAAAAACGGGGTAAGTAAGCCTTGCAGTCTTTCCCGACACTTCATCCATCGTATCCGTCTTTTTTAACAATACGGAAGCCGGCACCCTGATTCCCGCAGCCTTTACCAGCGTATGCGCCAGTTCCTTGTTCATGCAGAGCGCCGATCCGGTCATGTCCGGTCCCACACAGGGAATTCCCGCCAGCTCACACAGGCCCTGAAGAGTCCCGTCTTCCCCGTTTTTTCCATGAAGTACCGGAAATACCACGTCTATATAGCAGAGTTCAATGCCTTTTTCCCTCCATACCGCTATTCCGTGCACCGACCGGTCAGGCTGCAGGCAGGCGCGGCTTACCTTTCCCTGCCGCCATGTATCCTCCTTTATCCGTGCTGCGTCTCCTTCGTACAGATACCATTCTCCCTCCCTGGTAATTCCCATGGTTATAACGTCATAGGTCTCCCTGTCTATGGCGTCTATCACTGCCGACGAGGACTTAAGGGAAACCTCATATTCTGAGGAGCAGCCTCCGAATACGACCAGAACTGTTTTTTTATCATTATTTAAATTTGCTTCTTTTACGCTGTCTTTGCTCATGATGATCTCCTTTTCCTCTATGTATTTCCAAAACCTTTATTAACCATACCAGAGCAAAACAAAAATTGTATTGAAAAAATCTTAAGCATATCTTAAGATTTCCTTATCATGCAAAAAAGGCCGTCTGTCCGGTTTTATTTTACTGTTTCCGAACAGACGGTCCTTTACTCTTAAATAACCGTTATCATATTCTTTTTAATCTTTACAGGCATCCCGCTTACCATGCCGGCAGGATGACCGTAAACACGGTCTGTTCCGGGCTGCTGGTAACAAGCAGTTCTCCCCCGTGGGCCGTCACGATCTCCTTTGCTATGGCAAGTCCCAAGCCTGCTCCTCCCGTAGAACTGGACCGGGAACTGTCGAGACGATAAAACTTTTCAAAAATGGCGTTTAACTTATGCTCCGGGATAGGGTCTCCATGATTGATAAACTGTATAAAGGTCTTCTCACTGGAATTCGTGACGCATACCCTTATGGTGGAATTCCTGTCGCTGTAGGCAATGGCGTTTTTTAAAATATTATTGAAAACCCTTGCGATCTTGTCGGCGTCGGCATAAATAAAGATATCCTCCCCGGCCTCCACCACCGCTTTCTTTCCCTGCTCCTCCAAAATAGGATAGAACTCATCGGTCATCTGTCTGAGCATATAGGAAAGATCGATCTTCCTCTTGTTCAATATAATGGTCTGTAAATTGAACCGGGTAATTTCAAAGAACTCGTCGATGAGCTGCTCCAAGCGTCCTGCCTTCTCCAAAGCGATCCCCACGTATTTTGCCTTCTGTTCGGAAGGCATATCCGGGGCTTCCTCCAAAAGACTTAAATAACCGATGACCGAAGATAAGGGCGTTTTCAGATCGTGGGCAAGATAAGTGATCAGGTCATTTTTGCGCACATTCTCCATTTCCGTTTCCATTTTGCGCCGCTCCATGGTTCTCTTTGCCGCGTTCATCTTCTTCTCCATGCTGCGCAGTTCCTGGGGAAGCTCTACATCCCGCTTATCCTCGGAAAGCATGATATCCATACCTTTGTCGATCTTTTTAAAATAACCGGTAACGATTTGCATAAGCACAAACCAGCTGATAATAAGGAAAATGACGGCCATGCCCAAAAATACGAGCAGCCCCCAGTTTTCCCTGAATGTATACTGGTAAATGGTGCGGGCGTCCATAAAGTCTAAGAAAAACTTCTTTTGCAGAAATTCCACCACAAGATTGCCGAAATTGCCGAAGATCACGTGCTCATAAAACAGATACAGGACAATGGCGCTTGCCATGAGGATCCCCGTCATGAGCAGAAAGATTTTCCACCTAAGCCATGTAAACCGCTCCGCCCGCTTTTTCCCACGTTCTTCCTTCTTCTTTTCTTCCCTTTTTGCTTTGTCTTCCTTCTCTTTTCCCGCCTTTTGCGCCTTCTTGATACTTTTATCCCTCAATGGTATACCCCACTCCCCAAACCGTTTTGATATATTTGGGATTTTCCGCCGAATCCTTCATTTTTTCCCTTAAATGCCGGATATGGACCATGATCGTATTGTTGCTGTTTGTAAAATATTTATTTCCCCACACCCTGTAAAACAGATCGTCGGAGGAAACAACCTGTCCCTTATTTTCGCAAAGGACCCACAGTATTTCAAATTCCGTAGGCGTTAAGGAAATTTCCTTTTCGTTGAGCCGGCATTTCCTCGCCGTTTTATCTATGCTCAGGCCCCCGATCATGATCTCGGAAAAATCCTCCGGCCCTGCAGCCGTATTGTATCTGGTGGCCCTCCGAAGCTGCGCCTTTACCCTGGCGACCAGTTCCAAAGGCTGGAAGGGCTTTGTCATATAATCGTCGGCTCCCAAGGTCAGCCCTGTGATCTTATCTATCTCCTCTTCTTTTGCCGTCAGCATGATGATCGGAAAGGTCTTTGTCTTTCTGATCTCCCGGCAGAGCTCAAAGCCGTCCATATCCGGCAGCATCACGTCCAAAACCGCCAGATCGATCTTTTCTTCCCTTGCGCACCTTAAAGCTTCCTTCCCCGTATAAAATTTATAAACCAAAAAATCTTCATTCTTCAGATATACTTCTATCAGATCGGCGATTGCCGCCTCGTCATCCACTACCAGTATCCGCGTCTGCATAGTCCTCTCCATGATAAAAAAACTAATTTACTTTATTCTATCACTGACTGCCGGACATTTACAAGTGGGAAACCCGGTCTCCTTTCCATAAAGCCTTCCTTACGGATTTGTCCGTTCCGATACCGTTTCCTTTACATAAGGATCCATATGCACCATGCAGTGCTTTACCCCGGGGAAATTTTTCTCAATGGACAGATGGACGTTTTCTGCGATCTCATGGGCGTTTTTAAGGCTTAACTCCCCGTCCGCCATAATCTCCGCATCCACATAGATCTTAGAGCCGAACATTCTCGTATAAAACCCGTTGATCCCCAGCACTCCTTTCTGCCCCAAAATAAGCCGCTTCATCTCCTCTTCCGTTTTGTTATCGCAGGACTTATCCACCGTTTTTCCCACGGCATCCCCCAAAATTTCCACCGCCGCCCTGATGACGCAGAGGGAAATAAAGATACAGGCAGCGCCGTCCATAACGGGAAATCCGCACATGGCAAAGCCCACTCCCGCCAAAGCTCCCAAAGAAGCCAGGGCGTCCGTTCGGTTATGCCATGCGTCGGCCCGCAAAGCAGGGGAATTTAACCTCTTTGCCGCCCTGTTTTCAAAACGGTACATCCATTCCTTGATACCGATAGAAACAAAAGCCGCAATAAGAGCCGCCATTCCGGGCACTTCGATCTCTGCCCCCCGGTAAAAGGAAATGACCTCCCGGATCCCTTCCAGGCCGATCCCCGCTCCCGTCAAAAAAATGATGCCGCCTAAGATCATGGCCGCTATGCACTCTAACCGCTCATGGCCGTAAGGATGTTCTTTATCGGCCTCTTTTACGGAAAAAAAGATTCCAAGGATCACGATCAGCGTAGCAAAAACATCCGATGCAGAATGAACGGCGTCAGATATCAGGGCATCCGAATGTGCCGCAATACCTGACGCCAGTTTGATGACCGAAAGAAAAATATTTAAAAGCATGTTGATAAAGGATACCCGAAAAGCCCCGTTCCCGATTCTTTTAAACATCCCAGTCATTCCCGGTTCTTCATAATATTATGATAATATATGCGTATTTTATCTTTTTGTGTTAGTCTTTGTAAAAATCCCGAGGATCTCAAGGACTTTCTTTCTTGTGTAACGGTAGCCCGCATAGACAATACCGCACAGGAGGAAAACCACGCCCAGGCAGACGCCTACGCCCAAAAGCTCATTCCGGGTAAAGCTTCCGTCATTGGCGTACATGATCATAAGATATAAAATATACATCAGCGCAAAGCCAATTCCGGAAGGGACCAGATAGATCTTCCCGATCTGTTCCCTTACCGCCCCGAAAAGATACCGTGGACCGGCTCCAAGCCTTGCAAGGTCATCGAAAACCTGCTTGCTGTTGATGGCTATGGTAAGGCACCTTGTATAGGCGATCAGCATTGCCGCGGCCATGCAGATAATGGCAATAAACAGAAATATCATAAGAAAAACCGCTAAAGACCTGACAAAATCATGGAGCTCCAGTTCTCTAAACTGCGGCATATATTTCCAGTACAGGCGGAAATCCGAAGAGTCCCTGTCCGCAAAGGATATCTTTGTAGCCTCCTTTGTATCCCCCCAGTAGACTCCCGTTTCTCTTTCATCCCTCATTTTAACAACCCTGTCGTAGTAATCAGGGAATTCACACTCCTTACCCGTATGGTCCACAATTTCGTTAAACAAAGCATTCGCAAAGCCGTACTTGTCTTTGTCAACCCGAAAGCTTACCAGGGTCTCCCGCCATTCATCGGAAAGTCCCCTTGAAATCCTGTCAAATTCCTCATCATTTAAAACATAGTATCTTCCTGCCATCATTTCATGGTATAACTCTTCTTTAAATTTTACCGGAAGGGTCTCCCCCGTCTCCACATTAGTGATCAGCTCCACATCCCGACTGATGATATAAGAAGCTGTATTTTCATTGGCAATGACCCCAAAGCACCCTTTTTCTATAGAAATTTCCTCTCCCGTGATCTTTTCGTAACCGCTCTCGGAAATAAAATCGGCTTCCTCTAACATTTCTTCATATTCATAGTGATACTTGTTATTGTCATCCTCAACGAAGTTCTCCCCGTCTCTGGCAAGATTTATAACAGGAATCTCGGAATAATCCCGGATCGTAACGCCATGCTCCTTTGCCAATCCGTAAAGATCCACTTTACTTAAAATATCCTGATCCTGCCTGTACCGAAACTGATAATCAAATTCCCAGGACTTTGTGCTCATAAGCATATTGGTTCCCATCATGGGAATATAAAAGATACCAAAAGCCGCTCCCGCCAGCAGCACCGTCAGTACCAGCATATTGTTGACCGTCTGGCGTCCCTGGAATTTCATCATGTTTCTGGCGATAATTCCCTTATAAGGGTGTCTTTTACTCCCTCTCCTTACCACAATGCGGAGCATCAGCATATAAAGGCCGACAAATATGGGAAGATACAGGATATTGAAGATTGTCGGGGGATACCAGTGGAACAGGTTAATGAAAAATCCCGAGTGGCCGTATCCCAGAACTGCCCCTGCAAAGACCAGGGCAACTCCCGCGATTCCGTACCAGGAGGGAACCTCTTTGACGGGTTCGCTCCGTCTGCTCTCATTGATAACTTCCATGATATTTGTGCGCTTCAAAAACAGCGCTCCCTGTATAAAAGCCGAAAGCAGGATAAATAAAAGGAATACCAGGGCGATCAGCAGCGCCCTGTAATCAAAGACTAACTGCATCTGCCTGCTGTCCACAATACACAGCCTGAATATCTGCCAGATCGCACAGGCTAAGCCCACGCCCGCCATTGTGCCTGCAGCTCCCGATATCAGGCACAATGCGCTCATTTCAGAAAGCAGCCTTTTCGCCAGGACCTTCTTAGGGGTCCCGAGAGCCATCAAAGTCCCCATTTCCCTGGATTTCATCCTGTAAAAGAGGCTGCCTCCATAAATGACAAACACAAGACAGCCCACTGCCGCCAATACAAAGATCATCATGACCTGCTTCCTGCTGTCCCCGCCTTCCGGCAGCACCTGCCGCACCGTAGGCGCATACATCATCATCCCGAATGCAGTGATCAGCATGGTTGACAAAAATGTACATATGACATAAAGTCTGTAATTCTTCTTATTATAGCTTCTGAGCATCCGAAACACATCCGTCATATTCTTCATCATTCTTCACCACTCATTTCCTTAATCTCATCTAACAATTCATCCTGGAACTCTATACGTTTTCCCTTTCTTACAAGCGTCTTGTAGATCTGCCCGTCCTTTAAAAGAATGACCCTGTCGCAAAAAGACGCCGAAAAGCTGTCGTGGGTTACCATAAAGATCGTTGCCTGCAGGGTTTCTTTCGCCTGTATAAAGGACTCGATCACAGCCCTGCTGGACTTGGAATCCAGATTCCCCGTAGGCTCATCCGCCAGGATCACATAAGGGGAATTCATAAGCGCCCTTGCCACTGCGGTCCGCTGCCTTTCCCCGCCGGATATGTCGGCAGGATATTTATGCTCTATATGGGTAATCCCGAACATCTCTAAAAGCCGGTCCGCCAAAGCCTCCCCTTCCTTTCCCACGTTTCCCTTGATGATCCGCGGCATCAGGATATTTTCCCTGACGCTTAAACCGTCCAAAAGCATAAAATCCTGGAACACAAAACCCAGCTTTTCATTCCTGACCCCGGCAAGAGCCGTCTCGTCCAGATCCTTTAACTCTTCTCCCCCCAGCTTAATACTCCCCTTCTCAAAAGGAATGTAGCAGGAAATACAATTTAAAAGCGTACTCTTTCCGCTCCCCGAGGGCCCCATGACCGCTACAAATTCTCCCTTTTCCACCTGAAGGTCGATTCCCTTTAGAACCCGGTAGGTTTCTTTCCCCACCTGATAAGACTTATGAAGATCCTTTACTTTTAACATCTCTTATTCCTCTCCTTATCCGGCCGCATCCATGCCGCCTTTTGATAAGGTAAACATATCACGAAAAAACCCATATTGCTTTTTCCCCTGTCATTTTCGGCATCCCAAATGACAAGTTTGGTCTCCTTCTACCAAAAATGTCATTTTTAGCGCCTCCCATGTAAAGTTTTGCGAAAACAAAAAAAGCCGGGGGTTGTATCGTTTTGCGGGATTCGATAGAATAATAAGAAAAAAAGAAAGGAAACGCCATGCTCAGAATAGCCATTTGCGATGATTCGGAAGACGACAGGGAGATCCTTAAAGCCCTTTTAGAAAAATGTTACATTTCCGCTGACGAAGACGTGGTTTACGAATTCTCCTCCGGCAAAAACGCCGTCAATTTCCTGCAAAAACACCCCGGGGAGATCGACCTGCTTTTTTTGGATATTGAAATGCCAAACCTAAGCGGTATGGAGGCCGCCGAATCCATCCGCGCCTTTGACGCTTCCATCCAGCTTATTTTTGTGACCGGCTACCCTGACTATGTATTTGACGGCTACAGGGTAGGCGCCATGGATTATCTTGTGAAACCTGTAAAGGAAGTCCGGTTGAGAGAAGTATTGGAGCGCATCCGCACGCTTTTAGGCTACAAAAGCCGCTGTTACTGCCTGAAAAATACGGAGGGCTCCTATCGGTTCTACTATTCCGATATTTCTTATTTTTACAGCGATAAACGGAAGATCGTTCTGGTCTCAAAGGGAAAAGAAATTGATTTTTACGGAAAGCTTGACGCTTTGGAGACGGAGCTTGACGATTCCTTTGTCCGCATCCACCAGCGTTATCTGGTAAACGCCTCCCATGTGGAAAAAATCGGTCATTCCTCCGTTATGGTGGACGGCAGGGAACTTCCCGTCAGCCGTTCCCTGAAAGAGGGCGCCGTCAAAAAACTTGCTGCCGCTATGATGAAAGGACTTTAAATATGCTTTTACCACATTCTCCCATAACCCGACAGCTCCTTCCCTTCCTGCCCATACTTTCATGGGCTTTCATGCCTGTGGCCACATTTTTCTGTTTGAAATCCGTAGGGGTATTTTTAGTCCCCAGAAAGGGGAAATTCTGGTTTCTCTTAAGGATCATCGGCGCTTTTCTCCTGTCCGGCATGGTCATCTTTATCGGGGATCCCGACAATTTCATCCCTACCCTGCTCATTTTTTCCGTTACGACCTGTTTTTCCTATGAGAATTCCCTGTGGCAGAAGCTGACCGTAGCCTTTATAACGGCTTCGTTAGGCCTTTCCGTCTCTGCACTGCTTTCAGAACTGTTCCCTATAGAATTATGGTCTCCTATGAGAGGATTTATATGGCTGCTTCTGTTTTTGTCCATCCGAAGATACCATTTGCAGGATGACTACCAGCTCTCGGATTCCCTCTGGAAGCTTCTGTTCTTTTTGAATCTGACGCCTTTAGGCATCGTTATAGCCGTCTGCCTGGGCTTTCCCTTATCCGTTGCCGGGGAAAACAATCCCGCCTTAAGCCTCTTCTATCTGAAAACGGTGGAACCCGTTCTCTACATCCTTCTTCTGCTTGCCATCCTGTCCTTTTACGGACTGCTTGGCGCTATCAAGACTTTAGCCAGACAGTACAGAATGGAGCGGGACCAGGTATTATATGAAACAAACCGGCAGTATTACCTGCAGTTGGAGCAGACGCAGTTTGAGATCCGCAAGTTCCGTCACGATATGGTCCATCATTTACAGGCCCTTACCTTTCTTTCGGAGGATAAAAGGACCGATTACCTAAAGGACCTCTTAGACCATCCTTCCTTAAAATACAGCGTAAACTTCTGCCAAAACCAAACGGTAAATGCGGTCATTAACGCAAAAATGTCCCGGATCCGAAAAGCTTCCATTGATTTTCACTGCAAGCTTTCCATCCCCGAGGACATCCCCATGGAAAAAATAGATTTGTGCACCATATTCGCCAACTGTTTGGACAACGCCATAGACGCGTGTGAAAAGTTTCCCCAGATCGTTTCATTTATGAAAACGATCTCTTTAGACGCCAGATACGACAAGGGAATTTTTCTTCTGCAATGCAAAAATCCCCTGCCGGATTCCCTTCTGACAGAGGATGGTAAACCGGTAACCAGCAAACCTGACCGCAAAAACCACGGCATCGGCATTCCCAGCATCCGGGAAGCGGTAAAACGCTATCACGGAACCGTGGAGCTTACGGTACGGGAGGGAGAATTTACAATGCTTGTAAACATTATCCTGTCTTAGCCTGCGCCGCCTGTATCCGTATCATCACTTCCAGTATGAAGCTTCCGTCCTTTGTATAGCACATCATGTCTCCCGCAAGCCGCTCTGCCGCCTCCATAATGGTAGGCAGCCCGAATCCGTGGTCACAGCCTTCCTTATCCGTGAGCGGAATGTCTCCCTTTTCCACATGCAGATCTTCCCTGCAGCTGTTTTTCACGCAGATGATGAGATTTTTCTTTTTATATTTCATGTTGACAGAAACCTGCCTCTTTTGAGGTTCAAGATCCTTTAATGCATCATAAGCGTTTTCCAGGCTGTTGGAAAGGATCTGGCACAGTTCCATATAAGGCTGTTCCTCCCCTCCGATCTGAATATCCATGGTGCATTCCGCCCCAAGCTCCTGAAACTTCTGATAATAGTGGACAAAAACCGCATTGATATACGGATTGGCACAGAACTGCCCCAATAGAGTATCCATCTCCATTCCCACCTGTTCCAGATATTCCATTGCTTCCTGTGTTTTCCCTGCTGCAAGCAATCCCGAAAGCGTGACTGTATATCCCTTCATATCATGCTTCATCTTCCGGATGCGCTGCTGGTTTTCAAGCTTCGCTTCCAGAGATGCCTTCTGCTCCTGTAAGGCTCTCTCGCTCTGCTGTTTTCTGTAAAGTAAAAGCTGCCCGTAAATAGATGAAAAAATGGTGGCATAATTGAAAAACATCAAGATCAGCACAAGCACACAGGGAAGAACGTCTCCCGGACGGTTTGAAATATTGCTGGGATAATAAACCATGACGGTAAGAAGAATATAATATAAAAGGGTCATACCCGCAAAAACGCCCCAGCCCTTTTCCACCGAATCCTGCAGCTCCAGATAGGGCTTTCTCAAATAACGGTACGCCAGATATTCCATAACGGGAAAAGCCAAAAGCCTGCTGACAAACATGACGATATACCGTCCGCCTCCCAGATAAGAATCCATAAGGAGCGTGACCACTATAACCCAGAGGCAGGAGGTGTCCGCCAGACAAAAGGTAAGCAGAAAACGGAATTTTTTATCGGCGGAAAAAATATAGAAAAAGATAAAGCTTGGTATCGAACAGGTAATTAAGAACAGTTTCCCCATGAGCTCAAAGCCCAGTACCACAATGCCGGCCCCGTTTACAATCATTAAAGCCCCCATTACGACAGCGGTCAGTATGATCGTCTTTTTCTTAGTATAACGCGACCGAAACAGCATAATAAACAAAAAAAACACATGAAACATAGCCCAGAAGGCCGATAAATCCCGAAGTATCTCCATTTGTATCCTATCTCCTGCTTAATTTAAAATAAACTGCCCATAGACCGTATATTCATCAAAGTCCCCGGTCCCCCGGAAATCATGGACGGTCTTTTTGATCCTGTATTCCCCGGGAGGAAGCGGTCCGTGAAGCCATTCCCAATCTATTTCCTTCTCGCTTTTCTCTCCTGCCTTGATCAGATAAGCCACAGCGTTAAAAGCATAATTTTCATGTTCAGACCCTTCCACCGGTCCCGGAAGTTCGACCCATTCCCCGTCTTTTAGCTGTTCAAGGGCATATTCCTCCCCGAATTCCAGTTCTCCCGTGGGCGCATTCTTGTCATACTGATTGAACACAAGGGTTGCTCCCGTGGGGGATATATTTTTCAGGGAAAGCTGCAGGGCAATCTCGTCAATCTCGGAATCTTTGCTGTAAACGTACGCCCCGCCTTCTTTGATCGTCCGGTCAAAAGACAGGGTATTTAAAATCTCCATGGCCTGGCTGCCGTATTCGCTCCACCAGCCGTCCACGGAACAGGTAAGAGCAACGATTCCTTCATATTCTTCCTGAAAGGAAATAAAATCCCAGTACGCATGGTCATCGTATGTACCCACCAAAGCCCTGCTGCCTGCAATGACTGCCGTTTCTTCGGAAAGGCCCGTTCCGCAGACGCCGAAAAAATCTATATAGGCAAGTTCGATCCCGCCCTCCGCCGCAGCTTCCGGATAAAAGCGGATCCCGTACATACCGTTTACAAGGCTGCCGCTATCTACGGGACAGGTAAGAGCCTCCCAGCCTTCCGGCAGGGATATGGAAATCTGCCCGTAGGGTCCCCCCTGTACTACAAGAGAGGCTCCTTTTCCCTCCGTCTCTTCATTTGCATCTTCCGGTGTTTTCGTTTCCATAATATTTTCACTGCTGTCGGTTCCTTCGCTTTCAGACACTTCTCCGTCCCCTTCTGCGGCTGCTTTTTCTCCGGATATGAGTGCATCCTGTTCTTCCAATGCCTGTCCGTTTCCACATCCGTACAGTAACAGTCCCACAGAAAGGGCCAATAATGCGGCAAATTTTTTCATATTCTTCATCCCTCTTTTTTATAAGATCTTTCAGAAACTCTTTATTATTATCTCATTTGATCCCATAAAATACAAGAAAAAGAAACAGGTCAGGGAAAACGCCATGTTCCCCGACCCGTTTCTTTTATTCCGTCCCGTTACATTTCCAGTCCGTAAGATATTACTTTCCATCCGCTTTCCTCTCTGACCAGCTCAATGGTCAGATATTGGTAATAGTCGTCGGTTTCCCTCTCCTTAAACTGCACCGCTCCGGTATAATTCTCCCCCACCTGTGCGTTTTGGGCATCCATGGAGTCCTTTATACTCTCAACGACAGCACCCTTATCTCCCGGAAACCCTTTTCCGTCTCCGGAATAAGAATCAGCAAGGTATTGCCTTATGGAATCCGTATCGTTGGCAAAATATGCTTTTGAAAAATCTTCCATCAATGTTCTTGCCTCTTTAATTGGATCCTCTTCCTCGGCTGATATAGCAAAGCTTTCTGCAACTGCGGACAAGTCCCGCCCCCAGCCTTCCTCGGCCTCTTCGGGGCAGCAATAGAATACGCCATAACAGCCTGCCTCGCTTTCTATCAGCTTTACATGATAGGAAAGCCCTGCCTCTCCTGCCGTCATTTCTGTTCCGTCTGTCTGATAACCTTTTACTGCCAATCCTTCTCTGACTTCTTCCACAGATGAACCGTCATACTTATTTATCCACAGTAAAACCTGATCATTTAATTCACTGCCCCATTTATCCAGCCCGTATTTTGTAAAATCATAGGAAGCCGTACCATCCTCAGGACCAAACAGCCTCCATCCCTCATCAGGAATATAGATGGAATATCCGTCGCCTACAAAAAGGGTGGCGGGTACTGTCTGAAGCTCTCCTTCTTTATTGACCATTAAAACTGCCTTTTCCGACGCTGCATCAGATGCCGTATCTTGGGGGGAAACATCATTTTCCCCATTAATATCGGATACTGCCGGCTGCTCATCGCCTTTATCTGCCGTCCCCCCGTCTACGGGTATACTGTCTATGGCGTCTGCCGCCTTATTTGCCAGAGGCTCTCCCACAGAGCATCCTACCAGCATGCCAAGACCCATTGTCATAACCGCAATTCCCGTAAATAACAAAAGACCGCTTCTCTTTTTCCCGCCGGACAATATATTTTTAAACCGTTTCTTCATAATCTGCTTTCCTCCTTTAAACTGCGTGGATAAAAGAGTCTGTCCTGCATACTGCCTGTGAATGGTAGATAACAGCGTTTCCGTGTATGCCTTTTTCACGTCGTAACCGGCATTTTTTATTACCCTTTCATCACATGACATTTCCATATCTATGACAGCTTCTCTCTGCATCATCCATACAGCGGGATTAAACCAATGTATCCCTTTTGCCACGACCAAAAGCAGCTTTAACCAGATATCATGACGTTTATAGTGAACCAATTCATGCTTTAAGATAAAAAACAGTTCATCCCGGCTGTAATCTTCCTTCGGCAATACGATTACCGGCTTAAAAAAGCCCATCAGCATGGGACTGGCCGCCCGGGAATATTTCCAAAGGGATATGCCGCCTTTGATTCCCAATTCATTTTTTAACTCCGAAAGCAGCCCCGCTATCTCCTCATCCTCTATAGGCACTCCCTGTCTCATCAGCCGTTTTCTATAGTGCAGATAGCTGAGCATATGTGCGGATATAAAAGCAATTCCTCCCAAAAACCATACGACCGCTATGATATCAAGGGCAGTAACGGTTCTTTTGCTTTCTTCGGACAGCGATAGGATCCCCGTAGTCATCCTGGTCGGTATTTCTATCATAATGGGACTTGCCGTATATTCCGCATCCGCTATAGTGTCTTTGGCATTTTCGGATACAACCGCCGTTTTGGAATTCAGGAACCTGCCCCCTATCTCCTTTACGGGAACGATCAGCCACAACGCCAGAAACAGCCAGACCCAGTATTTCCACTTTGCCGCATAGCGCCTTACCACTAAGGGGGACAACATCATAAACAGAATGATCATAAATCCCGTTGAAACAGAGATTTCAAAAACAGAAAGAAATGCGCTTCGTATCATCCTTTTCCCTCCTCATTTTTTTCAAGTTCGTCTAAAAATGTTCTCAGTTCTTCTACGTCGGAGCTGTTCAACATCTGATTGTGATACAATGTGGCCACCATGCTCTGAAGGGAATTATGGTACAGCTTTTCCAAAAAACTCCCGCTCTCTTTTGCTTTATAATCGTTTTCAGCGACTACGGGAGAATACAGATTTGTCCCTGTGGCACGGTCACAGCTTATAAATCCTTTGTCCACCAGCCTGGATAAAGACGTCATCAAAGTGGACAGCTGCCACTTCCTCCTTCCCTGCAATTCCTTTAATATGTAATTAGAAGTAAGGGGAGGTTCGCTGTTCCAGATGACCTGCATAATTTCCAGTTCCGCTTCTCCCAGCTTTTTTTGAATATTTTCCATAATGATATCTCCTTTGTTATACAATCGTATAATTTATTATACAAACGTATAACATCTTTGTCAACTACTATTCAGAGATTTGCGCAAAATTTTCCCCCTCTTATAACCCGCGCCCATAACGCCGTCTTACAAAGCCATCGGCACAAATTTAAAACAGGGGAGCCATCCTTATGGACGGTTCCCCCAGATCATTCCTTACGGATCAGTGACCAGCTCTCAAAATGCTTTTATTTCATCGACCCGTTAAACTGTTATCACAGGCTTTTATGTGACTTAAAAAATAAAAAAGCATAGATCAAAAGCATCCCTGCAAAATAGCAGCCTATATCCCACACATCAAAAGTAGAACCCACTATGATGCGGATCAGACGGGATGTGATATGCAGTCTGTCCGCAATATGCAGTCCCTGCAAAAGCTCCACACAGACTCCCAGAAGAAAAAGCAGAAAGGGAAGGATCTTCTCCGTAAAGCAGTCCGTTCCCGGAAAAAGGATACGAAAAAAGGCATAAAGCAGAGGGAGAACAAGAACGTCTCCCCCATATGCCCTGATAAAGCCGCCTTTTAAAAAGGCCCCGGTTAAAATTTCCGTTAACAAAAGCGCCAGAAAAAGAATAAAATAGCGCAGTCTCTTTTTCATAAAATCATCCTTTCCCTATTGAAGGGTAACCGGCAGGCTCCTTACCATCCCTCTCCAACTCCCAGATATGGGAAAACCTTCTGAAATAGAAACAGATAAAAACACCTGCAAAAGCAATCACAAAAAACAGCGCTGCCGCCCCCGAGCCTTTTTTGTTCCCAAACAAAAACGAAAGTACGCTGTGGGGGTCCTGCCTGCCCAATAAGGGTTCAAACACATAGTCTACCAAAAAACCTCCCAGAAAATAACCCAGGGGAATGGTAAAAAACTGTAACGTATTTCTTGCGGCAAAAACCCTGCCCTGGATCTCTACAGGAATCCTGAGCCTTAAAACCGCATCCAGATTGGTACTCATCAAAGGTATTGCGATCCAGCCCAAAAATGCGCCGATGCACCACACCGGCACGCTCCTTCCCAGAGCCAGTATCAGATTTTCCGTGCTCATGGATAATAACAGGCAGTTACAGATTACCCTGATCCTGCTTTTAGGCTCCTTCGAGAAAGAAGCCAGCACGCTGCCCAAAAGGGTCGTAAGCCCCACTACCGTATTGACCACGCCAAGAGCCGTCCTGCTTCCCCCTTCTCTCGAGAGTATCATGGCAGGAAAGGCAGCTTCATAGATAGAAGCTATCAGATTTATGGACGCAAGAAAGAGGATCAGATCCAGTATTCCTTTGTTTTTCCATAAATAAGCCACACCGCTTTTGGTCAACGAGAAAAGGCTTTCTTCCTCTTTATTCTCCGAAAGCTTCTCCTTTGGAATGTGCAGAAAAAACAACAGTATGATAAATGCCGTAAAAAACGTACACAGGTCAAACCAGATGATAAATCTTATTCCTGCAAATCCCATGACCGCAGTTGCAATGACAGGTGTCAGAACGGAATTCAGCGCATTTGAAAAATATCGCATTCCGCCCACCTTCTGATAATATTCTTCAGGCAGTATACAGGTCGTGGCAACCTCCGAAGCAGGCTGCTGGATGGAATTCATCAGTCCGTTCACTGCATTTACCGCATACAGGTGCCAGATTTCCAAGTTTCCGCTTTCCAGTAAGCCCAAAACAATCAGAGTGCACACCGCCGCACCGCTGTCGCAGACCAGCATAGTCTTCTTTTTATCCCATTTATCGCTGACTGCTCCTGCAAAAACGGACAAGAGCACATAGGGCGCATAGGACGCCACCATCAAAAGAGAAGTCTTAAGGGCCGATCCCTGCTGTTCATAAGACCAGATAACCAGCGCATAGGCCGTCATGGCGCTTCCCAAAGCGGAAAAAGACTGTGTGATCCACAGTATCAAAAAACTTCTAAGCTTTTTAAAATCATTTTTTAGTTTATTCATAAGACTTTGCTCCTTATAACAAATATTTTGATATCCGTTACATGCAAAGCCCCGGGATAGTTTTACTTCCTCTCATTCATTTCCCTGTTTTTCCCACTCCATACAGATCCTATCCCTAAGAGACTCTGCATGGAGCTTTTGCAATACATAATTTCATTTCCGTTTCCTTTCATTCTCATAAACTTCACTTTATTTTCTTACCTTAGAACGTTTCAAAGACAATTTCCCCTGCTGCTTTTGGGCAGAGACTCTACAAAACTTCCTGCCCTCTGTATCTGTTGATGCAGGCAAATATCTCCTGTCTCCTGGGTCTTGCCGCAGGCTTTTGTGTAATGGCGCTAAGCCCTTTTTCATTTATGGTCTTTTCCAGAAGGTCCACCACTTCCGAAATGCTTCTCTTTCCGTTTACAAAATGAAGATGGGCATATTTTATCAATTGTCCTAAAGCATTCAGCTGCTCTGTATCCACAAGCTGCTCCACAAGGCGCAGGTCAATATTTTCCCTGTCGATGGATATGCTGTCTAACCCCATAGTCTTTATTTTCATGCGGGGCTCCTGAAAGGCCTTTATGGGAAGGAGTATCCGTTTATGGGTAAAGCCGGCGGCCTCTAATCCTTTGCCTTTAACGTCAGCCGTGCCGCATCCGTTTTCCCCGCCTTCTCCTTTATATTCCGCCGCTTCTTTTTTTGCCCGCTCGGTAATATCCACCGGATGATAACGGTCCATCTGTACGATCTTATCCGCCACATAAAAGTAAGACCCTGAACTGCCCGCTACCAGTATGGTGGAAACGCCCTGATTTTCATATAATTCCCTTACCCTGTCTATAAAGGGAATGATGGGCTCCTGGTCCCTTAAGACCACTCTCTGCATCAGCTCGTCCCGGATCATAAAATTGGTGGCGCTGGTATCCTCGTCGATGAGCAGAACGCCTGCCCCCGCCTCTACGCTTTCCGCCACGCCTGCCGCCTGGGAGGTGCTTCCGCTGGCGTCCTCTGTGTGGAAAGAGACCGTATCCTTTCCGTTGGGAAGATTTCCGATAAACATGGAAATATCCACATTCCGTATGCTCCGTCCATCCTCCGCCCGGGATTTGACCGCAGAAGAATCGGTTATCACAAGTTCCCTGCCGTCTCCTGCAATATGATCGTAAACTCCCAGCTCCAACGCCTTTAACAGGGTGGATTTGCCGTGATAGCCTCCGCCCACGATGAGCGTGATTCCCTTCTTAATCCCCATGCCCCGGGTCTTCCCCCTGTTTGGAAGGTTCATTGTTACTTCCATGGAAGCCGGGGATGTAAAGGCCACCGCATCCCTCATAGGCCTGTCCGATGCGCCGCTCTCTCTAGGCAGGATGGAACCGTCGGCTACAAAGGCCACCAGTCCCTGCTCCTTCAGCTGTCTGCGGATTTCTGTCTGGTCCTCTGCCAAGGCGCCCACTTCCTCCACGGCCTTTTTGCCTCTTGCATCATATCTCCCATAATATAAAACCTTCTCTACGCACTCCGGCAGAAAATCAAATAAGATCTTCATGAGCTCTCTGCTGTTAATAGTTCTTCCGTTTGCCGGAAATCCCACGTGCAGTCTGACCGTTATGCCGCCCGCAGCGGGATCTATCACACAGGCCGTTCTCTCCAATATTTCCTGACCGGGCCTCGTTATGGTTACCGTGCCGCTTTTTCCGCTTCCCTTCGCCACCCGGTTAAAGGCGGATAACTGTTTTCCGAAGCTGCGGAGAAGAAAATCCTCCAGGGCAATCCGTTTTTCCTTTGTATCGTAGCTTTCTTTCGGAAAAGCCCCCTTGCTTCCTTCCACATGGATGCTCACATCCGAAGGACTCGCGAAGGGATCTCCCTGCACATGGTCTATGGATAAGATAAACCCTTTGAAATCATAGCTCCCTTTCGTATCCTTATACGCCGGATAGCTCTTATGGTCTATGTTTTGTAATAAAATCCTTAAATCTCTGTCTGTTTTCATTTTTGCCTCCCCGGGCCGGGATTACGGATCATGCAGGTCCGTCCGCCCTTTTTATTCTGATTAAGTTTTATCATCTGCTTTTTCATTTTAAGATACGGACAGTCATAAAAACAGCTGCGCCAAGGAACATGATCCCTGTAAGCTGCTGCATTATGTCTGTCAGAAACGGCCGGCGTTTTAATACAAATACCCGTGGGTTTTTGACAGATACAAAAATAGGATATTCCTGTCCGCTTTTATAATACTTCTCCAACCTGCCTTTTCTTAAATAACTTTCCTCCGATTCTCCTCTATACCGCCTGCCTTCCACATGGTATTGAAACACCGGCACATAGGAATGCCTGCTGCGATACGCAGAGTAACAGACCCTTTTTACTTCCAGAAATGTTCCCGTGATTTTTCTACGGCAACAGAAAAGCTTTATGTACAGATGCGTGAGGCCGGAGTACAGGCACATAAAGCCCAGGCTTCCGCAGGGAAGCCAGACCATCAAAAGCCTGCCAATATCGTTCAGGCCCCAAATTTCCTCCCAGATTACCAGCGCCCCAAAAAGAGCCATGACCGCCCCTGCTATGCCCAGAACCCTGAGATTTCCCGATTCCTTCCCCAGCACGATAATGACGGTGCCCATGATGAGTATAAAGATACCGCCTGCAATGTTTCCCATAAATGATTCCTCTACCGAAACAGAATGTGGTAAAACCGTATCAGCACAAATACAGATTTATTTTATCACATTTTCTTTTTAGGGGCTATTGTTAAATATTTTTGAATTCAATTCCACCATTTTCCTCACACAATTATTAATAATTCTGTGATTATTATCACATTTTTATTATAAATATGGGGCGTAGCATATTAAATCGATTTTTCTTCCTTATACATCCTGATAAACAAAACGATCCCCAGCACAAACAACGGTATTCCGCCAAGAAGTCCCGCCGGAGTCGGTCCCAGCAGATAATGCTGCGGCATTTCCTTCATATAAAGAAGCGGAAGTCCCGCCACCGCATTGATCGCCCCATGTATCAGGGACGGTATCCAGATGCTCTGGGACTTTTCGTAAAAATAGCTGAGTATGATGCCTAGGGCAGTTGTGAAACCGCACATCATCAAAACTCCCAAAACCGGCTCGCCCGCATAGCCCCGTCCGTATTCATAGCCTGCAAAAACAATGACCGGCGCATGCCATATTCCCCAGATAATTCCTGATAAGATCAATGCTTTTCCTTTTCCCAGCCACTTCGACAGCACAGGCGTCATATATCCTCTCCAGCCCGCCTCTTCCCCGACGGCTGCAAAGGTATTCACAAAAGGCCCATAGGTAATGGCTGCCATCCACTGCATAATTACCATCACAGCAAACGGAATCCCCTGAATCTTTCCTTCCGCATCCACCATGACGCCGGACGCCTCAAGAGTCTGTGCCAGGGCGCCGCAGTTCATATCAAATTTTTCCGGCATTACCAGAAAATACAGAACCGCCCCTAGGATCGTCGCTGCGGCAGGCAAAAACCATGCGATCAAAAATCTTTTCCAGTTTTTCTTAAAATGGCATCCCCATTCGATACCGGTCTTTATCCGTCTGATCCCCTTATTAGCAATGACCACTGCCAATAAAGGCATATACATGGAAACGGCCAGCGCTCCCTGATAAACCATAATCCGTCCGCTAAATGCACCCATAATGCCCACAAGCTGTAAAATCCATGCCAACACAAAAGCCGTAAGCATATAAATTACAAATTTCTTTTCTTCCTTCATAACTCCATATCCCTCCTTAAAAGCGTATGGCAATGACATGTCTGACCTTCAATACGCCTTGCATTTTCTATCTTTATAAACCGTCCACTTAGGTTACAGTCAATATCTTCCGGTAAATCCAATGAAATTTTTTATTTATGCTTTTCCATCTACTCTCATAATACAAAATATGCTATAGTACTATTGTAATACTGACAAGGAGAAATATTCAACATGGAAAAACGCGAAAAATTAAGTTCACGGTTAGGATTCATTTTACTGTCTGCCGGATGTGCCATCGGGATCGGAAACGTATGGAAGTTTCCCTATATTACCGGCTTATACGGCGGCGGCGCATTTGTACTGGTCTATCTGTTCTTTTTAATCATTATGGGAGTTCCCCTGATGACCATGGAATTTGCAATCGGACGCGCCAGCAGAAAAAGTCCCCTTCTTGCCTGCAAGGTTTTGGAAAAGCCGGGACAGAGCTGGCATTTACAGGGCTATCTTGCAATGGCGGGAAATTATCTGCTGATGATGTTTTATACCACCGTAACCGGCTGGATGCTGCACTATTTCTATCTTACCGCAACAGGCTCTTTTTCAGGTGCAGATGTATCCCTTGTATCGGAAGAGTTTCCCAAGATGCTGTCACAGCCCTCTATTATGGTACTCTGGATGATAATCGTAGTTGTTGCAGGATTTGCCATCTGCTCTTTCGGAGTACAAAAAGGTGTGGAAAAGATCACAAAATTTATGATGATCGCACTTTTGGCATTGATCGTGGTTCTCGCCATTAACAGCATGACCTTAGAAGGCGGCATGGAAGGCTTAAAATTTTACCTGTTGCCGGATTTTAAAAGGATGGCGGACATCGGCATCGGTACGACGATAGTCGCTGCCATGAATCAGGCTTTCTTCACTTTGAGTCTCGGAATCGGAGCCATCGCCATTTTCGGGAGCTACATCGGCAAGGAGCACACACTTTTCGGAGAATCCATGCGGGTTGCCGCACTGGATACCTTTGTGGCGCTCTTTTCCGGTCTGATCATCTTCCCTGCCTGCTATTCTTTCGGCGTAAATGCGGACAGCGGCCCGAACCTGATCTTCATTACCCTGCCTAATATTTTCAATCATATGGCAGGCGGCAGGCTCTGGGGCAGCCTGTTCTTTATCTTTATGGCATTTGCGGCATTTTCCACCGTAATCGCCGTTTTTGAAAATATCATTTCATGCTGTATGGATTTAACCGGCTGCAGCAGAAAAAAAGCATCTTTCGTCAATATATTTTTGATGATACTGCTTTCCCTGCCCTGTGCCCTGGGCTTTAACCTCTTATCCGGCATACAGCCCTTTGGCGAAGGCTCCACCATTATGGACTTAGAGGACTTCCTGGTAAGCAATATCGCCCTTCCCATCGGCTCACTCATCTATCTTTTGTTCTGCGTCTCCCGCTACGGATGGGGCTGGAAAAATTTCATGGAAGAAGCCAATACGGGCAAAGGTTTTAAAATGCCGGAATGGCTCCGTTTTTATATGACATATCTCCTGCCATTTATCATCTTGCTGATCTTCCTGCTGGGTATGAAAGATAAATTTTTCTAAGTATAAAAATGCTCCCGGTTATTATAACGCCGGGAGCATCCGTATTACTATACTATTTGTATATTTCTTTCCATTTTCCTGCTTTCTCCGTCACTGCATCAACCCCGCCTCATTTTTTTGATAGGTTCCATGAAAACCTGCATCTCGCCATGAAGTAACGCCCCGCTCCTGTCTTTTCCAATAATCTCCTGTTGTACAATCCCACATGACATTTTCATAGTTTATACAGGGAAATTCACTTTCGTCATGTATGGCATAATTTATTACAATGATTTCATTTTCCAATTTCAAAATGGATAAAATCTCATATCCCTCCGTCTTTATTTCCGCACTCAGATCAAATCCGCAAAGACGCTTCAGTTCCTCTTCATCTATCTCTCCGCTTGTACATTCTTCAAATTCATTGATTATCTCATTATATTTATAAAAATAAGGCTTATAGGTATGCCCGTTCATTACATCCGCATACTGATCATAAACGCCGTCATAGGCATCCCGCACTATTTCCAAATACTCTTTTCCATCATATATGACCTCGCCGATTCCTGAAATCCTGCTTTCTGCCACTTTTCCGTTTCTAACCCTCCATACTCTGCTTATATTGGCAGTAATAACCTCGCCGGTAATACAATAAACGTATTTTTGATCCCCGTTCCATGACATGGAACCATCTATAGAGCGATAGGAAGTCATTCCATCATCAAGCCTTATGCACTGTTTTGCACTTACAAACCAGAAACTTCCCCGATAGACCGACTCATCTTCGTATTCCTCATATTTTCCTAAAAAGACAAAAGCCTCATAGTTTCCGTCCCCGTTAAAATCATCATATTCAAACCGTAAAATCTCATCTTCCGAACATTCCGACACAGACAATACTCTGTTTTTCAAAAAATTTTTCCACTCCCTGCCATATTCTCCCGGAAAATCCCCATAGGCTTCTAAAGCCTCTACCTGCTGTTTTTCCAGAGCATTTTCCTTCTCAAGCCTCTCTATTTCCTCTGCCAGCGATAATTTCAGCCATTTTATATCCTTTATGGAAGCTCCATCAGCATATCCTACGATCACATAATCCCGCAATGATTCCTGAGAAGAGACTTCATTCACTTTTTCCGCCTTACCGTGCTCCAATACATAATAGGTTAAAAATTGCTCTCCCATATGGCCGGAATAGCTACAGATTTTCCCCTGCTTTTCTAAATACAGCATATACCCCGTAGAGCCAAATGCTCCAGTTTCCGTCACACTGCCGTTATAATAAGTATAAACTTTCACTTCTTGTATATGGGTATAATCTTCCTTGACCAGTATCAGTAATTCCGGTATTTCATCGTCATCGATATATGCCAGACAAAAGCCTGAAGGCCAATCCTTGGATGAATGATTCTGTAAATATTCTTTTAAGACGCCGTAATACGCTTCCCCATAAGGTTCCGCAAATTCAATTTCCTTCTCAATCGCAAATATTTCCAAAGCGTCGTAAAGTTCCTGCACTTCATCCGCACTTAAGTGCGGCACTTCTGCTTTCCGAAGAACCGTTTTCCACTCTTCACTCAAAGCCAGCTTCCGAAGCAGCCTGTCCGTATTGATTTCATCTGCTTCGATTTTCCATACCGTTTCCGTTCCCATTTTTACCATATAAAAGCTTCCCACCGCTATTCCCAAAGTAAATAGCAGCAGAATACATACCTGTAAAATCCTTTTTTTATTCCTTCTTCCGCCTTCCCTCATCATTTCCCCCGTCATTTCCTGCCCCGGTCCGTTTTTTTCAGTATAACACAAATTCAACCTTCTGAAACCGTTTTCTCCTTCTGCGCCGGACAGTCAATGAGATTCCCCCTGTAATCATAACGGGAACCATGACAGGGGCAATCCCAGCTTCGTTCATCGGGATTCCATTCCAGTTCGCAGCCCATATGGGGACATTTGACGGAAATCTTATAGATCTTTCCCTGATCGTCTTTATAGCAGGCAAATCTTTTAAACCCTATCCTTACAACGCCGCCATGTCCTTTGGAAAGCTCTTCCAATTCTTTTGAAGGCAGATGAAAAGCGCCTTTGACCAATCCCTTTATACTTTCCCCCACATCCTTAAAAAAGGCTTTGGCTCCTGCCGGGACATGCAGCCTTTGTGGCGAAAAAAGCTTCTCATAGGGATTTTCCCTCCCGCAGACCTGGTCACAGATAATAAATGCAGCCAGCATAGAGGAAGTCATCCCCCATTTCTGAAACCCTGTGGCAACATACCAGTAAGGCCTGAAGACAGAATATCTTCCAATGAAGGGAAGTCCGTCATGGGGCATACAGTCCTGCGCCGACCAGCAGGCCGTCTCCTTAAAGTCCGGAAAATACTTTTTCGCCCTGTCCTTCAGTCCCTCATATTTACCCCCTCTTTTATTCATTCCCGTCCGGTGGGAACATCCGCCCAGAAGAACGTACTCTCCGGTACTTCTGATGGAAAGCCCCTGCCTGTCCACACTGTAATAAATCCCCTCCGGCGCCTTTACTCCTTCCACAGCCAGAACATAGCTTCTTTCCTGATGCTGCCGCAAAAAATAAAAACCGGGAATATTGGTAACGGGATAATGGGTGGCGAATATAATATGCTCTGCCCTTACCGTTGCTTCTTCGGTCTTTATCTCATGCCCTTTTACAGAGAGCACCTTAGTATGTTCATAAATTTTTAATTCCCTTGCAATTTCCTTTATAAATAAAAGCGGATGGAACTGGGCCTGGTTTTCAAAACAGACCGCCCCCTTTACAGGAAAAGGCAGGTCCGTTTCCTTCGTAAAAAAAGCGGAGATCCCCAAATAATTAGCCGCTATGGCCTCTTTTCTTAATTTCTTCTCATCCTCCGTGGAATAAAGATATG
>ULTO01004571.1_pt1 | contig 32716 bp, 19 predicted proteins | sample 1957601 | NCBI WGS metagenome assembly ULTO01 (sample SAMEA4835734, study PRJEB28245) | human gut metagenome | biome: gut microbiome; material: fecal sample | place: Denmark | collected 2008 | reverse complement strand
TTGTGCCCTCCGGAAGGAAAGCCCACGGGTGCGCCGGCATAAATATCCGGATATCCGGAAAGGCTTTCTGCAACATGCTTTGTCCAACAGGGAAAGGTATGTACATTGATAAAATGATATTTCACGGCGATATCAATAGCGGCGGAAACATCTTCATAGGTATTGCCGGAACGCACGGCGCTTACGTCGATCATACGCTCTAATTCAAAATTCATAGTCTGTAACCTCCTAAAATATCTTATAAATTATTGGAACGTACCAATTTTGATTATTATACAGGTATCCGGAAAAAAATGCAACAGGAAATAATTGTTTCCTGATTCTTTATCGTAGGATAATGGGATGTAATGTGATATAATCCATTTAATGCAAGGCAAAAAGGAAGGATAAGAGGGAGTAAGAATGGTTACGATCAAGGAAGTTGCGAAAAGGGCAGGGGTATCCCATGGAACAGTATCAAATGTCATCAACAATTCCGGAAAGGTAAGTTCCGAAAAGATCATGAAGGTTGAGAAAGCCATGAAAGAGCTGGGCTATCAGCCCAATGTTGTGGCGAGGAGCTTAAAGGAAGAGCGGAGCAAAAAGATTGCCCTGATACTGCCAAACCTGTATTCTAAGGAGTTTCTGATCCTATATGAAAATTTGAACAGATATGCCGCAAAGGACGGCTATTCTGTGGAACTGTTCATAACGGATGAGATCGTGGCAAAAGAAAGGGAGCTGCTGACGGACGCCCAGATGAAAAAAGCAGAGGCGGCAGTTATCGTGACCTGTCAGCCAGAAGAGGAGCGTTTTTTTGACTCCCTGATAAAGCAGGGCATGAAGCTGATCTTTGTATACAGGGAGCCGTCAAACAGGAAGTATCATTTTGTAGGTATGCATATTAAAAATGTGCTGGAAGAAAAAATAGAAGCTTATTTTAAAGAAGGGTTCAGGACTGCCCTGATAGCCGGTCCCCAATGCTATTCCATTGAACAGGAAGCGGTCAATACTTATTTTCAGACGCATTATAAGAATAACCGTATCGTAAATCCACTATATATTGCAGTTGCCAATTACAACCGGGAAAGAGCCATGGAGGCCGCATTGCATATACTGAATCTGGATACTTTGCCGGATGTTGTGGTCGTGACTAACGAGATCATGGCGGAAGGAGTCAGCACGGCTTTTTCAACCTTAAAAAGTAAAAGCAGGAATATCAGGCTATGTATGCTTTCGGTCAGCGATTGGACCAACCTGGAAAGAAAGAATACGGATTATCTGTATTTGGATTATTACAAGGTAGGGAAAGCGGTATATGAGGATTTTGTTTCCTATGACAAAAAGGAAAATCAGGGATACGTCATGATCGAAACTGGGTGCAGTAAAGCCGGAGACGTGCCTGTTTTGCGGATAAAGGAACCGGGAGAACTGAAGATATTATTAAATGAGTGCCCCAGCAGCGAGGCTGTCCGCCTGCTGATACCGGATTTTGAGGATAAAACGGGAATTCATGTGCATCTTGAAACAGAGGGATATAAGGATCTGTTTCAAAGGATCAGGGAAGATAGGGAACGGAAAGAATTTGACATTTACAGCATTGACCTTCCCTGGCTGAAGGAATGTGTAGAGGATAAGGTCATCATGCCTTTGGAAGGGGTAATCCCGCCTGATGTTTTTTCGGGATACTCTCCGGAGATCATGGAAAAATACTCCTGTTATAATGGGATCAGATATGCGGTTCCTTACAGCTATACGATTCAGCTTTTGTTTTACAGAAAGGATCTTTTTGAAAAGCTGAGAAATAAAAGGATGTATTATGAAGTCTACAAGGAGGAACTGAAGGTTCCAAAAACATGGAGAGAATATAATCAGATCGCAAGATTTTTTACCCAGAGCTGCAATGCTTTATCCGAAACAAAGTATGGGACGACCCTTGGGGGGTGTGAGTCCTCAGGAGCATTTTGTGAGTTTTTGCCCAGGCTGTGGGAACAGGGAGGAAAGGTAGAAAACATTGAGGAGGAAAAATGGCAAAGGGCAGCGGCTCTGTATAAAGAGTGTGCGCAATATGCGGATCCCGCGGCAGTCAACTGGTGGTGGAATGAGCAGGTAGAGGAATTTTATAGTGGAAACGCCGCCATGATGATGATGTATACGGAACATATCGGAGACCGGGAACATAAACTGAATACCCCTGTAAACGGAAAAGTCGGAGTGGATCTTTTGCCCGGAAAAACCTCTGTTCTGGGGGGATGGTCCTTGGGCATCCGAAAAGGATGCAGTCGTCCGGATTTGTGCGGAGAGTTTTTCAAGTGGATCTATACCAAAGAACTGTGGGCGCCCAATGCCGTTCTGGGCAGGGTAATGCCTTGTGAGGACAGCTGGTATAAAAATATTTTAAAGGATATGTACAGATGGTTTCCGGTATCCTATGAAGGAGCACCCTATACGAAAGCAAGGAACAGCTGTTATGGCAGAACGGAAACGGAGATTGAACAGCTGGTGGGAAATAATATTCATGAAATGCTATGTGAAAATATTGGCATTGACGAAATGATAAAAAAACTTGAAAAAATATTGACACGTTCCAATTTTTGAGTTATTTTAATTAAAAAAAAGGAGGAACGGACATGATTAAAGTGGAAGACTGGGGATATACCAATCCTATCGTATCGGATCTGTATGGTAAGCCGCCGCTTATTTGTACGGATGTGGAGGCGCACATAGTCGTCTATGAAACCGACCCGGAAAATATAGAAAAGGTAATTCCGGAGCCTTTAAAGGCAAGAACCAACAAGGTCATCGTATGGCAGTCAAAATTTGATCTGGGAACCACCCAGGGCGGATTTTGTGAAACAGCCATTTATGTTCAGGTGGAATATAATGGCTATGAAGGCGATTATCAGCCTTTTTTGTATGTGGACAACCATTTGCCCCTGACGGCGGGAAGGGAGATCTGGGGCTTTCAGAAAAAAATGGCTTCTATGGAGTTTGCAAATGAAATGGAGGCCATCCGCGCCCAGACCAACAGACTGGGGCATCAGATCATTAAGGCGCTGGTAGTGCCGAGGGCCGAGGCAGATGCATCCGAGATCCCATGGAGCAGGGACGGGGTGTTTTCCCTGAAATATATTCCGGCTGCAGAAGAGGGAAGAGAGCCTTTAAGAGAACTTGTTTTGTCCAAGGGGCGTTTTGACGCCCATAAGGGAAGGTTCTTTTCAGGGCCGGCGTCGGTGGTCTATGAGCGGAGCGAGATCGATCCAACCTATTTGCTTGAGCCTGTAAAAATATTAGGCGGATATTATGGAAAGGGCGACAGCTATATCGGGCTTGGAAAAATCGTATATGATTATAAATAAGAAAAATGTCCCCAGAGACGAAAAATCTGGGGGCATTTTTGGCTATAATAAATAGGATAGAAGGACAGAGGAGATAAGGGAGAGTGGATGATATGGCAAAGGTTCGGGTTTTGATCGTGGATGATGAATTTTTTGTGTGCCAGCTGATCTCACACCTGGTGGAATGGGAAAAATATCATGCAAAGATAATCGGAATGATCGACAACGGGGAAGAAGCCCTGGACGTGATCATGAAGGAATGCCCGGATGTGGTCATTTCCGATATCCGTATGCCGGGACTGAATGGAATAGAGCTGGTAAAAGCCGTTAAGAATCTGAAAAATCCCGCCAAGATCATATTGATCAGCGGTCACAGGTCTTTCGAATATGCCAGGGAGGCCATTAATCTGGGAGCGGATTATTATCTGCTAAAACCGATCCGGAAAAATGAATTGCTGGAGGTATTTCAGGGGATTGTGGCGGAAATAGATAAGGAGCGCAGTCTGGCGGACAAGGAAAAGGACTATGAGGAAAAACTGTTATCCAGCAAAAACGAGCTGAGAAAGCAGTTCATGAGCAGTCTGACAGGCGGACAGGTGGAAAAGGAGCTTCCGGCCGGGCTGTCTGCTATAAATGAAAAGTATCATTTTGCCTTTCAAAAGGGATGTTTTTTGCTGGGGGAATGGAAACTGGATCTGACAGGGGAAGGCCGGAGGGCGGATATGGAGATCTTAAGACGGCAGCTGTCGAAATATCAGCACGAGTTAAACAGCTGCTGTATGGAATTTGAATTGTATGCGGAAGAAAATGCCCTTTGGGTACTGGCAAATTACAAAAAGGGCCAGAGAGGCAATGTGATCTGGCATCTGAAAAGCATCAGGGATACGTTGGAGGAAATCAGCCGGTGTCCGGTCACACTGGTAGCCGGGCTGGAATGGGAAGACCTTGGCAAGCTGGCCGGGAATATGGAGGAGTTTAAAAAATGCGTCTACTTGAGGCTGGATGAACAGGAGAAGGTAATTTTGGAAAAAGAGGATGGCGGGAGGAATGCAGAATGCGCATCTTTGAAGCTTGGCACATTGATCAGATATATAGAAGGCAGGGACAACGCAGCTATTGTTGAATATTTTGAAAAACTTAAGGAAGCCATGAAGGAAGAAAGGGGCGGCACCCAGCTGCTTAAAATCCACAGGATCGTCAGCACCTTTTACCAGCTCTTTGAAGAGGGAAGGTATGAAGAAGAAGGCCGGGTAATAGAAGAAACTATTGAAAATATGAATTCCATAGAGGAAATCTGGAAGTATGTGACACAAAAGGCAGGAGAAGTCATAGCGGAAAATGAAAAAAGGCTGGGAGGGATCAATTCTGTTCAGATAGAGGAAACCGTGCGCTATATCAACGCCCATTATACTGAAAATCTGAAGCTTAAGGATATGGCGGAGAGAGTTTATATCAGTCCCCAGTATTTATCGGGCCTGTTTAAAAAAGAAATGTTTATGACGATCAGCGACTATATTGCAAAAATAAGGATGGAACGGGCCAAGGAGCTGCTTAAGGATACCGGCTTGAGCATCGGGGAAATCGCAGAGAAAACGGGCTATAAGGATATCCGGCATTTCAGCACGATGTTTAAACGTCTCACGGGATTAACGCCGTCGGAATTCAGGAGGATAGGAATATAGGAATGAAAAAGTATATCAGAAGTTACATTGAAAATATTTTAAACCGGATGCCTCTGCTTATGGTCATAAGCGAAGGGGCCGTTGTTGTTTTCTTATCCTGCGTTTCTCTGGAAAAAAAGTCCGGCGCAGTATTTCTTCTGCTCCATTTGGCGGCTTTTTTCTATATGTTCGTCTTATATCAGACAAGATTAAAAAAAGCCATGGAATTGTTCCGGAAAAAGCTGGGAAGCAGGGAGAAGGATTATAACGACTGGGAGGAGAACATAGACAGCCGCTTGGAATCCATCAGTATGCTCCAGAAGCAGAAATACCAGATGGAGATCCTTCATAAACAGGCCGAGATCGATGCCCTTCAATCCCAGATCAATCCCCATTTTTTGTATAATACCCTGGAATCCATCAGAGGCCTTTCCCTGATGAAGGGTGTGGAGGAAATTGCGGATATGACGGAGGCGCTGGCTGTTTTCTTCCGTTATAACATTGACAGGAAGGACAAGTTTGTGACGGTCTTGGAAGAAATGGAGAGCGTGGATAATTACATCGAGATCCAGAAGATCCGTTTTAATGACAGACTGGTCCTTTTAAAGAATTATGATGAAGAGATCATGAAATGCTACATTCCCAAGCTGACCATCCAGCCCGTTATTGAAAATGCCATCTATCATGGGTTAGAGCCCCGGAAGGGAAAGGGGAAGGTGATCATCAACGGAGAGGTCACTGATAACAGGCTTTTGATCAATATCATAGACAACGGTCAGGGAATGGATGAGGAGGAAAGGGTACGGTTGAATAAAAAGATAGCGGGCGGGCTGTCGGCTGACAGTAAAAAAGGCAGCGGCATCGCCCTGGTAAACACCAATCAAAGAATCCGGTTATGCTTCGGGAAGGAATACGGGATCTATGTATACAGTACATACGGGATGGGGACGAATGTGCAGATTCATCTGCCCAGAATAACAGACAGGAAGTATTTAAAGGAAATAGAGTATGAAGAGTGAGATATTAAGGCTGCAGGGGGTCTCCCTGATCAATGAAAAAGAACTTGTTCTGGACAATGTATATATGAATGTCTTCTCGGGGGAGACCGTAGGGATCGTAGGAGCCAACGGACAGGGGAAAAACTGGCTGATCCAGATATTGTCGGGAAGAAGAAAGTGCAATAAGGGAGAAATCTGGATCAATAATGAGAAGGGGAACATAAGAAGCATCAAAGACGCGCAGAAACAGGGCGTTTTTCTCATACATCATACGCCCGTGGTCATGCCCCATCTGACCATCGCGGAAAATGTCCAGTTATCGGTAAAGGGAAAAAGCCCGCTGCACTTTGTGGATGAAAAGGCGGTTATAGGAAAGACAAACGAAATACTGAAACGGCTGAAGCTTTCTTTAAAAGCGGAGGATAAGACCTTTTCCCTGACCTTTGGCGGCAGGCATATTGTGGAAATTGTCAGGGCCATAAACGGAGGGGCAAAAGTATTGATCTTTGACGATATAGACGCAGGGTATACCGGTTATGAAAAGGAAAGACTGCTCTCTTTGATCCGGGAGTTAAAGTCCTTAAGGGTCGCCTGTATTATTTTCAGCTATGATGCAAAACTGATCGGAAGGCTGGCGGAAAGAATTTACTGTATGAAAGCAGGCCGGGTTACTAATGTCTTTTTTAAAAGGGATATTGACGTAGACGGCATCAGAAGGATCATGTCGAACCAGCTTACCAACAGGAAAATGCCGGGACAGGCAAGCCTTGCCGAGCCTGTGTTCAGAATAGAAAAGATGAATGGAAGGAAATTTAAGGAACTGCATGTGGAAATAGGAAAAGGAGAAATTGCAGGCTTGTTTTTTCATGCAGAGGGAGGTACGGATGAATTTATAAAAATGCTTTTAGAGGGGAAAAGCAGCGGAAAATTTTATATGTATGACGAGGAAATCTGTAACAAGGCATACGGGGAGCTTTTTAAAAAGGGAATTATGGTAATGCCGGACTGCTACAGTCATTACCTTTTAATGGATACTATGGGGATCCGGGAAAATCTGACCCTTGGATGTCTGAAAAAGAGGGGAAGGAGAAAAGTGTTTGTAAACCGCCGCCTGGAAAAATATTTATATGACAGTTTAAAGGAACGGATCCTGGGGGAGGACGGAGGAAAAGAAAATATACAGAAACTGTCCGTGATCGAAAAAAGGCTGCTGGTATTTTACCGGGTATATTTGACCGCTCCGGATATTTTTATTGTAGAAACTCCCGTCACGGGGCTGGATAAGGAAGGAAAAGAGCGTGTGTTTGAAGCTTTAAGGCAGATCGCTTCCAAAGGAACGGGGATTTTGCTGGTAACTTCGGATATGGAGGAGGTTACCGATCTGTGTGACAGAAAGATAGAGATTCCTGATATTGTGTAAAATAGCAAACAAAATATTAAAATCGCCGCATTGATTTCAGAAAGATCGGAACGTTATAATTTTCTTACAACCTAATGGGGTGCGCAATCCATACAAAAAACATGTAAAACCAGGAGGAAATGAATATGAAAATACGTTGGAAAAACAGAATAGCGGAAGGTTTGGCTTTATTGCTGGCGCTCTGTCTTTTGACAGGCTGCGGCGGCAGTCCGGCTGCAAATACCGGAGATAACGCGGAAAAAGCGGCGAATCAGGAAACGGAGCAGCCGGCGGAACCGGCCGCAGAGCCTGAAAAGGAGAGCGGGGAAGAAAGTGCAGATGATTCGGCGGACAACGGAACCACAGGCGATGAAATTCCTGCGCCGCCAAGGGAAAGACCCGCTGTATCGGCCAGTGAAGAGATACCCGTATTTATGGAAGAGGACGCGGAGAGAGACGAGATCGTGATTGGCTGCGTTTGGGCGGATCTGAGCAATGTGGCATGGGCGACAGCCTATGAAGGCATTCAGGAGAGAGCGGCGGAAAGAAATATAAAGATCCTTTCCAATGATGCAAAAAGGGATCCCGGCGCACAGGTAAACGCCATTGATAATTATGTGACCAGCGGCGTTGACGCCATTGTGCTTCAGACCATCGATCCTGCTTCCGTCAGGGATGCGGTTGCAAACGCCAGGGAAAACGGCGTATATGTTATAGCTATCGGATCTGACATTTATGAATATGACGTTTGTGTCAATGTTGACCAGTATGAGCTGGGATATCAGATCGGAACCATGGTTGCGGACTGGATCAATGAAAATCTGGACGGAAAAGCAGAGGTAGCCGTAGGAGATTACAGGATCATGCCGGATATTTTGAAACGTTCGGAAGGAATGATCAAAGCGGTAAACGATCTTTGTCCCGATGCCAAGATCGTGGCGGAGGAAACCATAGGCGTAACTTCGGAAGGCGTTGACTGGGGCGAAAATCTTCTTCAGAGCAATCCGGACATCGATGTGGTAATGGGAATCAATGACAGCGGCATGCTGGGCGTATATGAGGCCTTTTCCGCAGCGGGGCATACGGGAGACGGAATTGCTATCTTCGGCTGTGATGCATCGGAGGAAGGATTAAAGCTGATCGGAGAAGGAACCAGCTTCAGAGGAACTGTGGACATGAAGTATAAGGATCAGGGAACCTGGTTTGTGGATATCGCCATTGCTTTGGCAACCGGAAAGGATGTGGAATCCTACTATTATTGCGACATGATTTCAGTTACAGAAGCAAATATTGCAGATTATAAATAGGAATTACAAGGCTGTCGCACTATGGAAACCGGCCATAGGTGCGGCAGTCTGTATCAGGAGGTAATTATGTCTGAAAAAACGATACTTTCCTTAAAGCAGATCAGCAAAGCATATCCGGGGGTACAGGCCCTTGATGATATCAGCCTGGATTTTTTTGAAGGGGAAGTCCATGCGTTGTGCGGCGAGAACGGCGCGGGGAAATCCACTCTGATCAAGATCATTTCCGGAGCCATTAAGCCGTCGGCAGGGGAAATCATATATCTGGGAAAGTCTTACAGCGAAATGATGCCCGGATTAGCAGAGGAATTGGGAATTCAGGTCATCTACCAGGAACTTGTCCTTGTTCCGGCTCTTTCTGTCTCGGAAAATATGTTTCTGGGAACTAAGAAAAAGAAAAACGGTTTTGTGGATTTTCAAATTCTCCGGAAAGATGCGGAGGAAACCCTTACAAAGATTGGAGCGGGATTTTCGCCGGATACCCTGGTAAAGGATCTGAAGGTGGCAAACCAGCAGATGGTGGAAATCGCCAAGGCGGTTTGTAAAAATGCAAAATTTATTATTATGGATGAACCCACAGCCCCTTTGACGGATAAGGAAGTAACATTATTATTTGAAATAATCCGGGAATTGAAGAAGGAACGTGTAACGGTCATCTATATTTCCCACAGGCTGGATGAGATATTTCAGGTCGCTGACAGGATCACGGTCTTTCGGGACGGCAAAAAAATTGCCACCAGTTCCGTGCATGACGTTGATAAGCAGATGTTGATCAAACAGATGACGGGAAGGGAATTAAAGGAAACTTTTCCGGAAAGAGAGCTGCACCAAAATGCGGAAGTGGTATTTGAAGGAAGAAATATATCGGGAAACGGCGTGCATGATATATCCTTTAGATTACATAAGGGAGAAATACTGGGAATTGCAGGTTTGGTGGGGGCCGGGCGTACAGAGCTTGCGCATGTCCTTTTCGGAGCGGAGCCTTTAGAGGAAGGGGAACTGCTGTTAGAGGGCGCTCCCGTCTCTCTAAAGTCCACGAAAGACGCTATTGAAAAGGGTATAGGGCTGGTTCCGGAAGACAGAAAATCCCAGGGACTTTTGCTGGATATGGGAATTGATTTCAATATCGTACTGCCCAGCCTGAAAAATATCAGCAGCCATATGTTCGTAAGCAGGACCTCAGAAAAAGATATTGTAAACAGGTATAAGGATATGTTGATGATCAAAACGCCTAATATCTGCCGCCCTGCAAAGAATCTGTCAGGAGGGAACCAGCAAAAGGTGGTTCTGGCCAAATGGCTGGCAACAGATCCCAAGGTGCTGATCTTTGACGAGCCTACAAGGGGAATCGATGTAGGCGCTAAGCAGGAAATATACAAACTGATGAATAACCTGGCGGAAAGCGGGTTGGCAATCATCATGATCTCTTCGGAGATGGAAGAACTTCTTGGAATGTCGGATCGGATCATGGTACTTTGCGAAGGAAAAAAATCCGGGGAAATAGAAAAGGAAAATTTCAGCCAGGAGCTGATATTAAGTTATGCGTCAGGGATAGAGGAGGATTAGAGAAGTATGAAGGTCAATATAAAAAAATATGCCAATCAATTCAGGATGATGATCATTCTGGCGCTGTTGCTGGCTATTTTCAGCGTAACAGGAAAAGGCTTCTTTACCTTTTCCAACGGAATGAATATTTTGAGGCAGGTATCCACCATTGCCATCATGGGAGTGGGAATGACTATGGTGGTTATTTCCGGAGGAATCGACTTAAGCGTGGGGGCGCTTTTGTCCCTAGTCACGGTTTTTACGGCAACCGTTATGACAAAATGCGGGTTGAATCCCATCGTCGCTTCTCTTTTGGGGCTGGCAATGGCGACGCTTTTCGGCCTGCTTAACGGACTTGTCATTACGATTACCAAAATGCCCCCTATGGTCTGCGGTTTTGGCATGATGGCGGTCATAAAAGGCATAGCCTATCTGATCACAAACGGTATGCCGGTTTACGGGATCCCTGAAGAGTATAAAGTGATCGGCCAGGGAGCCTTATGGAAGATCCCCATTCCCGCGGTAATTATGCTGGTCATTATATTTATCGGAGCCACGATCTTGAATAAAACGTATTTTGGCCGTTATATCTATGCCGTGGGAAGTAACGAGGAGGCTGCCAGATTATCGGGAATCAATGTTTCATCCATCAGAAGAAGGGCTTATATGATTTCGGGATTTCTCTCGGGAGTTGCCGGCCTGATCATGCTGTCCCGCATCAATTCAGGACAGGCCATTGCGGGAGAAGGAAACGAAATGGATGTTTTAACGGCGGCGGTCCTTGGCGGCGTCAGCTTTAACGGCGGTCAGGGAAAGGTCGGGGGAATGCTGGTAGGCGCCCTGGTAATGGCAGTGTTAAAAACAGGACTTATGATCGTAGGCATCAGCGAATATTGGCAGCAGGTAATCAGAGGGGCCGTGCTTCTGATCGCAGTAGGCTTCGACTCATTACAAAGCAGCAGGAAAGTGAAAGCGGAAAGCTAGAAAAGGAGAGGCAAAAAAAGCGATGGACGGGAAAAGAATACGGGGGATACAGGCAATACTGCCTACCCCTTATAAGGATGATCTGGAAATAGATTATAATGATCTGGAAAAATGTGTGGAATTCTGCGCCGCCTCTTCGGTACACGGAATCGTGACTACCGTAAATGCCAGTGAATTCCAGCTGTTAAGTGAAGATGAAAGGAAAGAGGTCATAAAGACCGTGTGCAAAAGAGCGGAGGGCAGGATGTCTGTCATGGCGGGGATAACGGGAAAAACGGTTCAGGAAACCCTGACATATGCAAAGTGCGCAAAAGAATACGGCGCACAGTCGGTAATAGCCATGCCGCCTTATGTTTCCCATATCAAGGAAGAGGAAATCTATGAGTTTTACCGGCGGCTGAATGAAGAAGCGGACATTCCCGTGGTCATTCAGAACTTTGTAGGGCCGGTGGGGACTGAGATGAGCGTCGATCTGTTGTTACGAATGACGTCTGATTTTGAAAATATCCAGTACATAAAGGAAGAAACCGAAAGGGCGCCCCAGATGATCAGTAAGATATTAGAGCGCACAAAGGAGTTTCCCGATGCCGCCCTTTCGGGAGTGCTGGGAGGAATGAGCGGACGGCAGGTCATACAGGAATTTTACCGGGGCGCCTGCGGCTGTATGCCGGCCTGTCTGGTGGCGGATGTTTTGGTAAAGCTTTGGAACGCCCTGGAAAACGGGGAAAAAGACCTGGCGGAGGAATTATATGCAAAGCTTCTTCCTATTATCGTATATGACGGGGTTTATCCCATCATTGCCTATAAAGAGGTCTTAAAGAGAAGAGGCGTTATTAAGAACAGCTGTACAAGGCTTGGCGCATGGGGACGGCTCGATCGGGAAAACCACAGGGAGCTTAAAGAAATTCTGGAAGCCTTGGAGCCTTATTTTACCGAAAACTGGGAAAATAAATAGGACTGCCCATGGGAAAGGATAAAAAATGGAAGATCATAACAGCAGGAAAGCGGAAAAACGGGAAGAATTGAAAGCGTTTATAAACGAACACCGGGCGGCGGCAGAAATAAGGAGCAATTATCATTTTATTCCTCCCACAGGGTGGATGAACGATCCCAACGGCTTTTCCGAATATAAGGGAGAATATCATTTGTTTTATCAATATTATCCCTTTGAGCCCGTATGGGGTACGATGCATTGGGGACATGCGGTCACAAGGGATCTGCTTTGCTGGAAGGATATGGAAGTTGCCTTGCTGCCGGGAGATGACTGTGATAAAGACGGCGTTTATTCCGGCACGGCATTGCAGGAAGAGGGACGGCATATTCTGATGTATACCGGACATATATGCGAAGAAGGGCAAAATGACTATTATCAGGTGCAGAATATTGCAGAAGGAGACGGGAAGGAATACAAAAAATTCGAAGGAAACCCCGTGATCACAGGAGATATGCTTCCGGATGGATGCAGCAGGAAGGATTTTCGCGATCCCAAGATTTTTAAGGAGAACGGACGGTATTTTGCGCTTCTGGCCAATGCTTCTTTAAAAGGAGGAGGAAGGCTTGTGCTGTTTGCTTCCGATGACCTGAAGGACTGGAGCTGTAAAGGCGTTTTAAGAAATGATTTCTCAGGGCCTGCATGTAAAATGTGGGAGTGTCCCGATTATGTCAAAATAAGTGGCAAGGATGTCATGATTTTTTCCTTTGCAGAGGCCGAAGCAGAAGGATACAGATATGCCAACGGCTATGGTGCGGTCTATGAGATCGGAGAGTTTCAGAAAGAGGAGGCTGTTTTTTTTACCGAGTATGGAGATGAACTGGACTGCGGACTGGATTTTTATGCGCCCCAGACGCTTGTAGGAACAGATGGAAGAGTCATCATGATTGCCTGGATGCAGGTCTGGAAAAGGAATATTCCATTGGCGGAAAAAGGGATCGCGGGTATGATGACGCTCCCGAGGGAATTAACTGTAAAGGACGGGCGTTTATACCAGACGCCGATTCGTGAAATAAGAAGCATGAGAAAAAACGAGATTTCCCATGAGTTTGTCTTGAAGGAAAAGTGTCAGATCCAATGTTTTAAAAGAAAGAGTTTTGAGCTTTATCTTTGTGCCCGCATCCGGGAAAATGCCGTGTTTACGCTGTATGTAACGGCATCGGATGATTGTGAAAAATATTGCGCCATAACCTATGACGCAAAAAGGGAGCTTTTGGGATTTGACAGGAGTAAAAGCGGCAGCAAAATCGCCGGATGCAATGAGAGACAGGCCAGGGTGCCTTTAAAAGACGGATTTCTTGAGCTGGACATATTTCTGGATCAATACAGTGTGGAAATTTTCTGCCAGGACGGAGCCTGTGTTTTATCCAACACCGTTTATAATGAAGAAAACAGCCTGTTTTTTGAAGCGTCCTGCGAAACGGAATTAAAAATAAAGCTGTGGGAGCTTTAAAGGGGAATTTTTTGCCGGTAAGAAAATCAAAAAGAAAAATGTGATAGTTTGGAGGAAGGAAAATGGAATACAAAAGGGTAAAAACCATAAAAGACCCCATTTCGGTTCTTGGGATCGGCTGTTGGAACTTCGGAGGAGACTGGGATACCTCGGATGAAAGGCAGGATCTTTATATTATACGGGAAGCAGTTGAGTCGGGGATCAATCTTTTTGACGTTGCGCCGGTGTACGGCTTCTTTTTTGCGGAGCAGCTGTTGGGAAAGGCGTTAAAAGAGGTCGGAAGGCATAAAGTATTAATCGCATCCAAAGGCGGGCTTTGCTGGAATCAGGATAGGACCAGATATAAACGGGATCTGTCTGCAGCCGGTTTAAGAAAGGAAATCGAAGGCAGCTTAAAACGTCTGGGTACGGATTATATTGATATTTATCAGATGCACTGGCCTGATCACAATGCGCCTATAGAGGAAACAGCCGGCGTTTTGAAGGAATTTCTTAAGGAAGGTAAAATAAGGTATGTAGGCTTGTCCAATCATTCAAAGAAGGATACCGAGGAATTTCTAAAGTATCTGGAGGTCGGATCTTTGCAGGCCTTATATAATATGTTTGAAAGAAACTCGGACATTTATTTTGATAATCAGCTGGAATACCGCACGGAAAAAGAACTGCTTCCTATTGTAAAAGAGCGCGGCATGGCATTTTTCCCATATAGTCCTCTTATGCAGGGACTGCTGGCGGGAAAATTTTTAGACGGGGCGGCGGTTTCCGGAAAAGATATCAGAAAGGATAACCTGAAATTGTTCGGCAGTTTAAAGCAGCCTTATTATGAAGCAGCTCTGAAAGTCCGGGATATTGCAGAGAAAATTGGACATCCCATGAATGAAGTCGCCTTAAACTGGCTGCGGCAGAAGGAGGAGGTAACTTCCATTATAGGCGGTGTATCTTCTCTGAAACAACTGCGCGCCAATATAAAAGCCTTGGAGTGGACTCTTGAAGATGACATAGTGAAGGAACTGGATGGAATTGGAGAGCACCTGCAAAAGATCACAGGCGCCCTTTCATGAACATATTTTTTTAAATAAAGCCTGTGCCCTGCAGGCGGTCAAAAAGGAGGCAATTCCCGAAAAAAGGATTACCAGGTATTCCCTTCCGGGGAGCAGATCGAAAAGGACGCCGTAGAGAGCGTTTCCCAAGGGCTGGGCACAGGTAGAGAGGGTAAAGATCAGGGCGATGACTTTTCCGATCAGATGCGAGGGTGTCTCGGTCTGGACCAGGGTAATCATCTGCACGGTAAACAGGGTAGAAAATATCATCATCAGAAAGCAGCAGAGGGTTATGATCCCGTAGTTTACCATGGGGGAGGCAATAAAAAGGATGGAAGCGCTCATGGGAAAGATGAAGAGGACACAGGTTATGAGCAGGTTTCCGGATCTTCTTAAGGAAAGCTTTTTTGAAAAGATACCTGCGCCGATTCCGCCTAAAAGTCCGCCGGCAGCCAAAGCGCCCGAAGCATAGCCGTAGAGACGGTTGGAAAGGGTGGCGGGAAGATCTAAGACTTCCGTTATGAGATAAGGGAGTCCCACTATGATCATGGAGGATAAAAACAGGTTGATGCCGCAAATGGTAAGGAGGGTTTTCCCGATAAAGGGCTTTTCTTTTTTGATAAAGGCAAAGCTTTCGGAAAAATCCTTTTTCAGGATCCGGGGAAGGCTTGCTTTACGGGGCTGTTTTTCAAAGGGAATCTTGATAAATATTTCCATGAGGGCGGAAATGAAAAAGCAGGACGCACATACATAGAGTACGGGATAGAGACCGTATGTACTGTACAGGATGCCCCCTAAAACCGGACCGGCCAGGGAGGAAAAGGAGCTTATGGTATTAATGACGGAATTAGCGGCCATAAAGTGTTCTTTGTTTACCAAAACGGGGATGCTGGCCTGTACCGAGGGCTGGTAGGCTCCGGCGATGCCGTACAAAAGCATGAGGACGGTTATGAGCAGGGCAATGAGGTTTAAGGAGCCCATAAGCGCTGAAAAGGCCAGGACGATAAGGGTAGTAAAAAGGTCCAGGGCAACCATGATATTCCTTTTATTGACTCTGTCCGCAATGATCCCTCCTATGGGAGTCAGAAGGATGGAGGGAATGATGGCGCATGCGGTAACCGTTCCGTAAAGGGCGGGGGAGCCGGTCACGTTCAACAAATAAAGGGGGAGCGCAAAACGGATGGCGGCGTTGCCGAAAAGGGAAATGATCTGGCCTATGACCACCAGGGTAAAGTCTTTTGTAAATAATTTTTTAGTCTGATTCATTTTTGTACCTCCGGTTTTCTATAGATAATATTTGGAAATCAGTTTTTTGTCCACATTTTTTATTTTTTAATACCGAACGACGGTATGTATACAACTAAAATATATGCTTGCGTTTTTTTCATAAAAACGCAAGCCGGTATCGTGTCGTTCTTTGTCTTACGCTATTTGTTCGCAAGCCGGTATCGTGTCGTTCTTCGCCTTCCGCTATTTGTTCTTTTGATAAAGGACAGCCAGCTCCTGTAATCTTTTAAGCAATTCATCATCTAAAACATCCAGTCCGAAGCCTTTCATCATCTGTCCGAATATCATGAATTTTTCATAGGCTTCTTCGGGGGTATTGTCAAAGATCATGGGATTCATCCAGATGTTTGCGGTCAACATGATCAATTCCGCCAATGCCTTAGGATGTTCCGTCTGAATGGAGCCGTCCTCGATGCCCTGCATGATAATGGGTAAAATATAATTGGGCGCGGCTTCATCCATGGTCTCACGAAGAATACTGAAAAGAAGCCTGGGATTATCATGAAGATCGGGAGCTACGGTAAAGATCTCATCCTGGACCGGCCTCATAATAGAATCCTTAAAGATTTTTTTCAGCTTTTCCTGTCCGTTTAAATCCTTCTGGTCCCGGATATTCGCCAGTATGTTGTTGGATTGGGAGGTCATCCTGTCCGTAACTGCCACAAGGATATCTTCTTTTGACTTAAAATGATGATAGATGGCCCCCTTGCTGAGTCCTCCCAGGTTATCAATGATATCCTGAATGGAGGTGCGTTCGTAGCCTTTTTCCATGAAAAGGCGGTAGGACACATCCAGTATTAAGCTGACCGTTTCTTCGGGATGTTTATTCCTTGCCATATATGCCTCCGAAAGTCAAGTGCTTCTGCCCGGTAAGGGATCCTCTTCCCGGGCATTTCAAGTTTGCCGCCCCGCTGTAGGAAGCAGGGGCTTTGATTAATACGTACCGACGGTATGTTTAAAATAACACAATAGAAATCATATGTCAAGCCGGCAGATTGAACGGTTTGAGATCGCCGGCAGTTTAGACGATTGGCGCTTACCAAATGACGGAGTATAAAAGGCCGAAGCATGTTATTTTTGATAAGGATCTTTAATGTCGGAAAGGCCCAAAAGGTAGTCTGTGGAGCAATGAAAATATTTTGCCAGCTTGATCAAAACGTCGGTGGGAATATCCCTTGCCCCAATCTCATAGTAGGAATATGCGACCTGGGAACAGTTTAAATATTCCGCCACATCGGCCTGTCTTAAATCCATATCTTCCCTTAAATTCCGAATACGTTCATACATAATATCACACCCTAAGAATTATTATGCTTAAAACAAATTGTTATATTGATTTATAAAACAAAATGTTTTAAAATGTTTATAAAAAAGAAAAAAATATATTGAGTACATAAGAGGATGGTTTTGTGAAAAGAAAAGGGATTTGCAGTGTATTTATCATATGGTTCTGTGTCGGATGTCTATTTGGCTGTGGGACAAAAGAAAAAGAGGCGGACGAGAGGATCATGCTCCATGCGGGAGAGGGAGTGTGGGAAATGGAATACATATGGGAAGGAAGCGGAAATATCCTTGGGGATAAAGAGGTTCCTGCGGTAAGCTATATTTATGACAGCCTGCCTGCGGAAGAATACTTGAAAAGGGAAATTAATCCGGCTCCTGTGGTTTTGATCGCAAACAGCAGGATGGGATATAAAATAAGGCTGGGAACCGGACAAAGCTACCGTATGAGAAACGGGGACCGCCTTTTTATGAATAAAAGCGGCAATGTGGAAATATATACGTCGGGCGTCCGGGTCGAGAAGAAAAGCTTTGACTGCCGGGAGGATATCTGCGAGGTATGCAGGGAATATGAAGGCGGGATCATTTGGACGCCGGATAAGGGGAGGGAGCTGCTGTTTTATCAAAGCACCAGACAGAAAGGTAAACTGTATATTACCTATTTTTAATACCTTTTTAAGAAACCTTTTAGGATTCGTCCATACTTCTGACAAAATTTAGTGGTAAAATCGTCTTATCAGGAAAAAGAAACGAGGTATTTAAAGTGGAGGAAGAGCAGGAAAACAGTACGGGGGCGGAACTGATTCCATTAAATATCCCTGACGGAGATTATGACATGCTTGTCATTCCTTATGAGGACGCTACGGCAAATCTGCTGGTCCGGTTGAATACGTTAAATCAGGATTACCGGCTAAAATACAAAAATTATCCGATTCATCACATTCAGAACCGGATCAAGCACAAAAAAAGCATTGAAAAGAAGCTGATCAAGAGAAATTTACCCGTGTCTGCGGAGGAAGCCAGGGAAAGCCTGACGGACATTGCAGGAGTCAGGATTATCTGCTATTTTGAAGAGGACATTTATTCGGTGGTTTCCCTGATCAAAAAACAATCGGATATATTGATGCTCATTGAAAAGGACTATATAAAAAACCCCAAGCCAAACGGCTATATGAGCTATCATCTGATCATCGGAATGCCCGTGTACCATACGGACGGAATGGAATATTATCCTGTGGAGATCCAGCTTCGGACCATGGCGATGGACCTATGGGCGAGCATGGAGCACAGGATCTGTTACAAGGAGGAAGGGATTGGACCGGAAAAGCAAAAAAGGTTCCGGGACATTTCGGCAGAGCTCCGGACCATGGAAAATGAGATCAAAATGATGATCTCGGGATAAATAAAATAAAAAAACACTCGTTTTTACCATATACGGTAACTACGGGCGTTTTTTTTATGCTAGAATGGCAGGAACTGGAAATTTTTACAAAGGAGAAAAGAGATGAAGAAGAAAGCTTTAAAAGTATTGACAGGCATTGGGGGACTCGGCATTGCTTTTTGCATTGCCTTGGGTACGTCAGCAGTGGCAGTGTTTGCAGAGACGGAGTACGAGTATGATGATTTAAACCGTTTAACGGAGGAAAGGCATGATGACGGAACGGTTATTTACTACAGCTATGATGCCAACGGGAATTTGCTGGACGTTGAGGTAAAAGATGGCAGTGATACAGAAAATGAAAAGCCTGATGAAGGTTCTGACCAAAATTCCGGTGGGAATTCCGGCGGAAATCAGAGTGATAATGCAGGAGGACAAGAAGGAACAGACTTAGGAAACAGCGGAAGTCATGACGGGGAACGCAACCCGGAAGACGTTGGAAAGGGCGATATCGGCAAGAGTGAAAGCGGCCGGGAAAATGCTTTGGAAGATCGTGGAGAAAACGGGATAAAAGATCCGTCGGAAGACAGCCGGGAAGGAACCGGGGGAAGCGGTTTTGAAAGCGGCGTCGGAGACGAAAAGGCGGAAGGCGCTTCCGAGAATCCTGACGGGAGCGGGTCAGTCATTGCAAAGGCTTTGACAGTGCTGGTTGTTTTGATAGCGGCTATTTCCGGAGGGATTTTTGTCTGGAAGAAAAAGAAATCTACTGAAAACGAAAGATAAATGAAAGAAAATGGGGGGCAAAATGAGAGTAATAAAGGTAAACAAAAGAAAAACGGCGGGAGTTTGGAAAAGGATTCTGGCTTTGATGCTGGTAATCTGCTGCCTGCCTTTCGGGGACTATGTACAGGCTTTTGGTGCGGCAATGCCGGAGACGGGACAAAAGGGTGTAGAAGGCACAGCAGAAAGTGTGCCGGCATCTGTCAGCGGAAATTTTACGGATGTGCAGCAGGATGTTCCACAAGGCGCTCAAACGAATGGACAGTTGAATGGACAAGCAGATGAGCAGACAGACGGAAATACGCAAGCAGACGGAAATACGCAGGCACAGTGGGAAGAAAGTGTTGACAGTCATGTCATGGAATTTGAAGACATGACTGTTACGGAGGATCTTACCCTGGAGGCAGATATGGAGACGGGCAATCTGTTCTTGATGCAGGGGGAACTGAATCTGAACGGATATACCCTGACCGTTCACGGGGATTGTATACAGCCCGGCGGCAGTATGGTCATTAACGGAGGGAAACTCATAACAGATGGGGATTACAGGATCCAGACGAGGACGGCTAAAGAAGGCAGTGCTTTAGGAGAAGGGGCAGATGCAGGGGAGGACGATCCGGGACAAACAACGGATGAGGAAAAGGATGAAACAGATTATGAGTATACCTACAGCACAGGAACCCTGACCATGACAGACAGCCGTGATTATGTGCAGGTGTTTGGAGACTTTGTGACGGATTCTGATAAGAACCATGCAGGACTGCTTTTGGACGGAGTTTTAGAGGTTCGGGGAAATTTTACACAGCTGAATACCAAAAGCAATTATAGTTTTCATGCGCTGCAGAACCATAAAGTGTACCTTACGGGAACACCGGGAAAAACAGTAAGTTTGGTTTATGATCCATTATATAACGGTTCCCGGTTTGCGAATCTGGAAATCGACCTGGATATGTCACGTGAGACGGGTGGGGAAACGGCATCCGGGACGGGTAAAAATGCAAACGCAGGAACGGAAGCAGAAACAGAAGCAGGTACGGAAGAAAGCGGGAATGAGCCGTATCTGACATTTATAGGAGAACCTTTTGTAGCAGGCCGTATCGTGGAAAAGGAAGCAGAAGAAAAACCTGTTATTGAGGGAAGCATCAGGATCGGAAGCAGTACCAGATTTGAAACGGGATATTATGGTGGAGATATAACACTCTTGTCGCCGTTTTCAAATTATAAAGACCTTGTTATAGACGGAAACTTAAACTGCAATAAAAAGTCCCTTTCTATATCGGCGCAGCTGACTGTAAAGGGAGACGTATTCATGCTGCCCCGGCTGCAAATGGAATCGGGAAGGCTGACAGTAGAAAAGGACTTGATTATAGAAGGCAGCAGTACGGATGATTACGGCTTGAAGATGAAAAATGCTTCCGATTATATAACGGTGGGCGGAGATTTTATATATCGGGCAAATCCTTTGAAAAGCCGCGATTATATTACTGCAGGGACCTTGGAGGTAAAGGGGAATTTTAACTGTGAGACCAAATTCTGTGCTTCTTCAGGGCACAGGGTGCTGTTTTCGGGCACAGAATTGCAGAAAATAGAGATGACGGCTGATTCAAGATTCCATATTCTGGAGCTGCAGAATTTTAGTGAAGAAGGCGTTTTTGCAGAAGATGCAGTTGTAAAAGACATTCTGATCAGAAACGGATGTAAATTTACTTATGGCAGTATGGAAGGAGAATTCGGTTGGACCCTTACCGAAGATACGGTAATAGAGGGCGATCTTGTATTAGTAGATGATGTTCTGGATCTAAACGGATATACCCTGACTGTAAAGGGCAATTTGATTCACGCTAACGGAGAAATTTTTATCCATGGCGGCAGACTTTTGGTTGACGGCGATTACCGCATGCAAATGAGAAAGGGGGAAGCGGAAAATTATAATTATGAAAATTCTGCCGGTATTTTGAAAATGACGGATAAGGCGGATTATATTTTGATAAAAGGCGGCATGTATGTGCAGACAAGTCAGTCTTTATCCGGACTTTTGACAGATGGAACGATTGAACTAAAAGGGGATTTTTATGATTTTGGTCAGTCGTCTACTGATAATTTTGCAGCATCGGGAAGCCATACGATGCATTTAACGGGGAATACTGTTCAAAAAATCAGTTTTGAAGGAAATGGTCCCCTTAACTGTATTCAAAATTTGAAGGTTGATAATGCAGCAGGGTTGATTTTGGAAACGGCTGTAGTAGTAAAAGGCAATATAGATATTACAAGTGACATAGAAGTTGAGGGAAGACTGGTTATTGATAGTACTACAACCTTTTCCGGTAATGTATACCGGGGAGATATCAGTGTAAGAAATCTGGAGTGGACGAGGGATTTTGTTATAAAGGGAAATTTGTATGTGGGCCTTCCTTTAAAGGTTTCTTCCTGCCGGTTAACGGTTGAGGGGAATGTAATTGCAAATAACAGTACGATTACAATGAATAAAGGGGAACTGATCGTCGGCGGGGATCTGTCTTTTCAGCGCACATATAATTATGGGACGGTCTACCTTGATATGAGAAATGATGAAGATCATATACTGGTAAACGGCAACTTTGATTACTATGCAATACGCAGTTTTATAAGCGCAGGCACTTTAGAGGTAAACGGCGATTTTACAACAGATGCAACATTTAAGGCATCCGGAACCCATAAAGTCATTTTGTCGGGAGATGAAAAGCAGACGATTACCATGGCGGATAATGCCAGGTTCCATATATTAGAGCTTAAGAATTACGGCATGGAAGGCGTTTGGACGGCAAGGCCCACCCTTGACTACGATATCCTGATCTCCAACGGCTGCAAATTAAACTACGGAAATCTTCAGGGCAACAGCGGCTTTACCTTAAACCGGGATATGGTAATCGGGGAAGATTTTATTTTGACCGACGGCGTTCTTGACTTAAACGGTCATAAGCTGACTATTAAGGGAGATTTCTTACATGCAGGGGGAACGGTCAAAATAAATGGCGGAACCTTGGAGGTACAGAAAGACTACAGGCTCCAATGGCGGGAAGAAATGGATGGAACGATAGTTTACGGTGCGGGATACGGAAAACTCCTTATGAATTCCGATAATGACACATTTGTCATAAACGGAAACTGCATTGTAGAGCCTTCGAAAGAAACGGGAAAGGGCGGACAGGAACCTCTTAGCGCCATGGACGGCTGGATTACGGGCGGAAAAATTTTTGTCGGCGGCGATCTGGGACAGCTTGGAAAAGAAGCTTTTATTGCCGGCGGAACAAGTACGGTATATCTGAACGGAAGCGCAAAGCAAAGTGTGGCGGGAACACAGGATTTTAAAATCCAAAATCTTGTCATAGAGAACACTTCCGGGGAGGGCGTTTTCTTTTTAACGGATGTGCAGGTGGAGGAAAGCCTTTCCGACCTGAATAAAAAGGCCTACGGACAGGGATATGCGGTGGTTTCCGGATCAGATGCAGTGGAGAACGGCATATTCGGCGGAAATTTAAAGATCACTGAAGCGGAAACTCTGGTCCGGGATTTGGAGATCGGCGGCAGTCTGTATATTGAAAATACCTTTAAGCTGAACGGACACAGCGTTTCAGCAGGCGGAAGCCTCATTGTGGGTGAGTCGGGCAGTCTGATCATGGAAAATGCCCTGGATGTCATGGCAGTGGGCGGGGATATGAAGTATTCTTCGGCAGCAGGCAGCATTATGAGCGCAGGCACATTGCAGGTGGAGGGGAACTTTACAAAAGCGTCAGGCGCAAGGTTTGTGGCAGGCGGAGAGCATGTAACCGTTCTTTCGGGAAAGGAAGGCGGGGACGGAAGCCTTATTCCCCAGAATATTGATTTTTCGGGCAGCGACGGCAGCAGGTTTCACAAACTGATACTGAAACAGCCTTTGGCAGAGGGCTATGTTTTTATTGTACCCCCGGAGCAGATTGCGGATGAGGTAATTTATGAAGGAGATGAACTGCAAAGGCCGGGACCGGTTACTTCCTTACAGGTAACGGGACAAACGGTCAATTCCATCACGATCAGTTATGAATCGCCAGCTTCTTTAGGGGAAGTTGCGGGTTACAAAATCTACCGGGACGGCAGACAGGCAGCCATGACGGAGCAGACAACCTATACGGACGGCAGGCTGGAAGCGGATCGGGAATATGTATATAAGGTTTATGCCGTGGATGCAAATGGAAATACGGCAAAAGCTTCCCCCGAATGCAGGGGAAAGACCCTGACGGATGTAACGCCGCCTTCTGTAGTGCCCGGACTTACGGTGTCGGGAAGGACCGGCTCGGCTATTACCCTTTCCTGGAATCCTGCAACGGACGACTCTAAGGTTTCGGGCTATCATCTTTACCGGAACGGGGAACTGATAGCGGAAGGAATCGAAACCACAGAATATAAGGACTGCGGATTAGCAGAAAATACAGTGTATACATACACTGTTACAGCCGTTGACGGAGCGGGAAACGAATCCCTGCACTGTGAAGGGGTGGACGGTGCTGTCAGTATGCCTAAAATACTTTCCGTAACCCCTGATGATTATGAAAGCATAGGAGGGGAAAGCGTAACGCTGCGGGTTACCTTTAAGGATGCGGGCAGCAGTACGGGAAACAGGGTGGATATTGCCTTCTATGACGGAGATAAGGATATCTGGAAGGCTGTGACAAAGGTTTCCCTTGGACAGAGCAGATTAAACGATACAACGCTTTATGCGGAAACGGAATGGGATCTGACTGCCCTGGCAAAAGACGGAGATGTGGACGTAAGATTCCGGGTAACGGATGAAGACGGAAACAGCAGGGAACAGATCGTAACCTATTATCTGGACAGGAAAGCGCCGGAACAGGTAACGGGCATTAAGGTTTCCGATGAAGGCGGCACATTAAGGGTAAAATGGAACCGCTGTCTGTCTGCGGATACCAAGGGATATCTGGTTTACCGCATGGAAGAAGGAACCGGAAAATATATTGTGGCGGCGGATATTGAAAACGGGGATATTACCGCATGGACAGACAGGGATGTAGAGACGGGGAAGGTCTATATTTACCATGTCCGCGCTTATGATGCTTTTGACCAGAAAAGCGTTTTGTTCGAAAGAGTCAGTGCCACCGTGGGACAGGATCAGGAAGCTCCCCGGATATTATCCCTTTCTCCTTCGGGCGGAAAGGTCAGCGGACAAAAACTGATACAGGTGTCAGGTATAGATAACAGAGGGCTTTCGGAGCTTTGTCTATATATCAGGAAAGAGGGAGAAAGCGCATGGAGTCTTCTTGGATGGGCGGATGTATCGGATAAAGGCCGGGAAGCAGCGGGAAATCAGGAAGCGGACAGGAGCCAGGAAGCAGGACAGAGACAAAGAACAGACGGGGTGTCGGCGGGAAACGGTGGTCTTGAAGCCGGCTGTTATATCACGTGGAACACTTTGGAGTATCCGGACGGAAATTATAAATTAAAGGTGGAAGCCTCGGATACGTCCGGCAATGTGAATGAAAAGGAATTCATCCGCTTTTATCAGGTGGATAACAGCGGCATCGGAAAGATCATCCTGGGGGAGGCTTCTTCCACAAGCACGGCGGTGCAACTGACATGGGAAGATGTGACCGAGGAGGATTTCGGTTATTTTGCCGTGGAGCAGCTCATTGACGGAAACTTCGTACAGGTTGCCAGGGTAACGGATAAGCTGGGAGCTAACGTGGAAAATTTAAAGCCCGGTACGGAATATACCTTCCGGGTTGTGGGCTATGATGTTTTGGGAAACCGAGGAGAGGCATCGGATATGATAAAGGTTCGGACCACAGAGGATGCCATTGCGCCTTCCATCCGTTCCATTGAGCCTGCACCGGGGCGTTTCGGGGAAAAATTGTTCCTGAAAATGAAGGTTGCCGATAATGCGGCGGTAGGGAGCGGAACGTTTTCCTATTCCCTGGATAAAGAAAATTATACGGTATTGGCAAGCCGGGACGGACAGGGAGGAAAAGAAGAGACGTTTTCTTATGAATGGGATATTTCCACCCTTCCCGAGAGAGAAGTTTATGTCAAATTTGAAGCCATGGACGAGGCGGGAAACGCCAATGCATTGGCAGACGGGGAGGAAATCATATGCACTTATATCGTAGACCATACGCCGCCGGACAAAATAACCGGAGCCTCTGCCGAAGGCGGAGAAGGATTTATTCATCTGTCTTGGGATGAACCTCTCCAAGATGATATTCAGGCATTTATTGTTTACCGTGCAGGGGACGACGGAGTCTACCGCCCTATTCAGAAGGACTGCAGGACAAAGGATTATTATGACGTTGCCCTGCAGGCCGGAGATTCCTATACTTACCGGATCAGCGCAATTGATACCGCAGGAAATGAAGGGGAAAGATCAGACCCCGTAAGCGGCATGGCGCTGCGGGACGAGGAGGCTCCCGTTGTAACGGGAATATCCCCGGAAAAGGGAAGCAGACAGGGCAGCAACGTAACCTTAAAAATATTTGCAAAGGACAATGCGGCTCTTTCCGCGGTTGTGGCGGAATACAGGAAAAAGGATACGGAAGAGCTGTGGAGGGAAATCGGCCGGACGGAAGGGACGGAGCGGTACATCTACAGCCAGATGGAATGGAATACGGAAGGCTTAGAGGAAGGCTGCGTTTATGAAGTGCGGGCAAAAGCCGTAGATAAAGCGGGGAATGTCAGCGAATATGTATACAGTGAATATGATTTTGACTTGACCGCGCCTGCTTCGCCAAAGTTTGAGGCAGACAGTGGGAGCTTCCGGGTGGAGCTGTCGTGGAGTGAAAACGAAGAAGAGGACTTTGATATTTATAAAATATACCGTGCGGAAGCAGGGTCCAATCATTATGTCTGCATCCAGACTACGGAGGAGAATGCTTTTACCGATATGACGGTGGAACCGGATACGATGTACACTTATAAGGTGGCGGCTTGCGATATTTACGGAAATGACAGCGAAAGCAATAAAGCTTCTTCTTACGGAAACAGCATTGATACCATTGCGCCGGAAGCTATTTTGCCGGAAAATATCATGGGCGTATCCGGGCTGGAGCTTGGATTTGACGGAACCGCATCCTTTGACAATGTAAGGATCGTTACCTATGAATGGGATTTCGGGGACGGAAGCGGCAAAAAGGGAACAAGGCCTACCCATATCTATGAAAAGCCGGGAACCTATACGGTTACCCTGACAGTTTCCGACGCATGGGGAAATCAGGATAAGACGACCACAAATATGATCATCCGGGATAAGGATAATAACGGAATGATTACCATAACCATAACGGATGAAAGCGGTAATCCTCTGCCTTATGCTTATGTATATACCCGGATCGGAAACAGCGACGAGGATATATTAAATTTAAGGGCCGACGGCAGCGGACGGGTGCGCATTGCGGCAAAGGAAGGCATTTATCAGTATGCGGCCTATGCGGAAGAATATCTGCCCAAGGAATCCACTTTCAGAATTGACAGCGGCAGCAGTAATACGGCTGTGCTGGGGCTGGAAAAGGGCGAGGTCATGACTGGGGAGTTGAGCGTCCACAGGATGGAGTTGGAGGAACTGATCGAAGCGGGAGTGGATCTGTCGGTTCCTGAGAATTTCCATACCTTTACTTTTAAGAGCACTTTTATATTTAAAGATAGCCCCATTCCTGTGGTAGTGGAATATGTGGGAAATATGACCGGCGGCAGGCAGAATGTCATTAGATGGTATGAGGCGGAAGACAGGGAAAATAACGGCGTACTGAACATTTTCCTGATCCAGCCCAAGGAAGAGATAATTGATCCTGACAAGGAAAAATATATACCTACTATCGCTATTTTACAGGTAACTCAGTCCGTTTCCTGGTTAAAAGAAATGTATGGGGTAAACCTGACCATTACCAATCATTCAGGAGAAGGCTTTGACATTGAGCACGCTGTGGCGGATCTTTCCCTGCCGGAGGGCGTTTCTTTGGCGGCCACAAAAACGGGGCAGACCCTGAGCCAGCCTATGGAAGATATAAAGGGAGGAACAAGCCGGACCGCTAACTGGGTGGTAAAGGGAGATGTGACGGGGAAATATACCTTAAAGGCATCTTTCCACGGGGTACTTATGCCCTTTGAAGCCAATTTGGACGCTGATTTTGAGGCAGAAAGTGAGTTTGAGGTGGAAGGCGGTAAGGGGCTTCATATCTATGTAATGCCTGAAAATGCTTATTATATCGGGGAAGATTATTATGTGCAGTATAAGATCGTCAACGAATCGGATAGGACGTTTTATAACCTGACTACAATTCTGGGAGAATACATACAGCCCCAGGTAGTACAGGAAACGATCGTTCTGGATCCGGAGACGGGAGAGGTAATAAACAGGATCAAAAACATGGGCGGAATGACCTATCGCTCTGCGGAAGCCGCAAAGTGCAGGACGGCTCCCGTTATGTATCAGGGAGATGCTGTTGAAGTAGGAGTATTTGAGCCGGGGGAAGTGCTCTATGGAACTTATTGCGGAATACCGTTTGGTGCGACAGGAGATCCGGACGAGGTGTATTACCAGTTGGTCGGTTCCCTTACACAAATCCTGGAAGGGGAAAATCTGGGCGTGAAAGTAACGACGCTGCCCATTGCCAGCCACTATTCCAAAATCAAGGCCACAGTGGCATTAGACCCCTTTGCCGGATACTACGGAGACCCCATAGATACCGTTACAGGGGCTTTCACACAGGATATGACACTTCTGTCGATCGGAGGCGGGGATACCATATCCATGGATCTGTCCTACAACTCTATGGTGGCAGGGGAAAAGGGAAGCTGCGGCTACGGCTTTGCCCACAGCTATGAACAATCCATTGAAGACAGGGGGAACAGCCTGGTGCTGCATATGACCCCATATTCACAGACCACATTTTTAAGTACGGATGCGGCGGAGAACAAAGCCACGGGAACCTGGGACGGGGACAAGGTCATCCTTTCCGACACCGCAGTCTATTACGGGGACTTTCTGCCCGTTACTACGGATATGGAAGGTTACCGCATTGAGAAAAAGGAAGAGGGCTATATTCTCCATATGGGCGAAGAAGGCGGCGAATTAACTTTTGATACGGAAGGCCGGATCGTGGAATTAAAGGACACCGATGGGCGGACGGTTTCCCTCCTTTACGGGGATAAGACCATGACCGTTACGGAGAACGTATCGAAGGAAAGCCTTTATGTTACTTATAACGAAGAAGGATTCATTACCACCGTAAGGGATGACCATGGCAGGATGAGCGCCCTTACCTATGACGGAGAGGGGAACCTTTCTTCCTATACAGACCCCATGGGGAACACAGCCCGTTACGAATACGATCCCGCCCACAGGATGATAAAAGCTTATGACGGGGAAGGCTGCGCCTATGTATCCAACGTTTATGACGAACAGGGAAGGGTCACAGCTCAGGAGGAAGCGGGAAAAGGCCCTGCCGCAGGACTTTCCTATGAGACGGTGGGAAACAACACGAGGATTACCATAACAGACCACAACGGGAACACCACCAGCCTTACAAACGACGGCAGGGGAAACCGGATAGAAGAAATAAACGGTGTGGGAAGCAGGACCACCTACCTTTATGACAGGCAGGGGAACCTTTTAGATATCTGGGACCATTACCATAACAACACCGCCTATGAATATGATGAAGAGAAAAGGACCACCGCAGTTTATGACACGGCGGGGAACGTGACCCGCTACCACTATGATGAAGCGGGCAACATGACCACCCTGACGGGAGCGGACGGCAGCATGGCGCACTATTCCTATGATGCAAAGGGAAACATCACGCGGATCACGGAGCCTTCCGGAGCGGTAACGGATTATACTTATGATGCCTTCAGCCGTGTCGTAAGCGAGAGCAAAACGGACTGCGGCACCATGTACTATGAATACGATGATAAAGGGCGCATTGCAGCCGTTACGGACTATAACGGCAACCGGAGCACTTTGGAGTATGATGAATACGGAAACATATCCCGCGCCACGGATGCCTGCGGCGGGGTAAAGATCTATGTTTATAATGCTGACGGATGGCTTATGAGCGAGACCGATGAGGCAGGCTGTATGACGGAATATAACTATGATAAGTGCGGAAGGCAGCTTGGCAAAACAAGACGGGACGCGGCGGGCACACAGGTACAGACGTCGACTTATACTTACTATGAATCAGGGCTTTTAAAAAGCGAGACCGATCCGGAAGGCGGGGTTACGACCTATGTCTATGACAATGAAGGACATATCTTATCCGTGACCTATCCCGCAGGGACAACGGATACCTATACCTATGACGCCGCCTACCACCAGACCGGACAGAAGGACCCGGACGGGACCATCCATGCCTATACCTACGACATGCTTGGGAATAATACCTCCGTTTCATTAAATGACAGGACGGTAACTTTTGAGTATTATCCTAACGGGAAGATCAGGAAACAGACCAATGAGGACGGAACATGGCTCCTTTATACCTATGACAAGAGATGGAACTGCATCCAGGTCATGGACGAGGACGGCGTGGGCATGAGCTATGCCTATGACGGCATGGACCGCCTCATAAGCGAGAGGGACGCATTAGGAAATACCACACGCTATGAATATGACACCCAGGGAAGGATGACTAAAACTACCGACCCTAACGGAAATGCCACCACCTATGAATACGACGGCAACGGAAACTGCATCCGCATGGTAAATGCCCTTTCCCAGACGACGGAAATGGAGTATGATAAAGCTGACAGGCTCATCCGCATTACACAGGAAACCGATGCGGGCAGGATCAGTGCAGGCTATACCTACGACAAAGCAGGAAGGGTAACGGCCGTGACCGATGAGGAAGGGAATACCACCCGCTATACCTATGATGTATTCGGAAACGTGCTGACCGTGACGGACGCCCTGGGCAACCCGGCGGCAGCCAATACTTATGATAAAACAGGAAACCTGACCTCCACCACGGACGGGGAAGGGACAGCTACGGGCTATGCCTATGACCGTGCGGGAAACCTCCTTGCCGTGGCGGAATGCTTAAACGGGGAAGAGGGGACTTCCTATGCCTATGAATATGATGAGAACCTGCGCCTTACAAAGACCACCGATCCCATATCGGGCACCACGGTCCAGGAGTATGATGCATACGGGAATATCATATCCGTAACGGACGCCATGGGAGGGACCACCCGTTATACCTATGATGAAAGAAACCGCGTTACCGCAGTTCTTTCCGCCCTGGGAAATCAGGAAAGCTATACCTATAATGCACAGGGGCTCCTTGCAGAAGAGGAAAACGCAAGGGGACAGAAAGCGGCATACACCTATGACAAAGCAGGAAGGCTTACCGAAAAGAAGGATGAAGCCGGGACCATTACCTATACCTATGATAACAACGGAAACGTGCTGAGAGTTACGGAAGAAGACGGGGAAGGGAACAAAAAGACCATCAGCCGTACCTACGACGCCCTGAACAGGGTAACCAGCATGACGGACTGCCGCGGGAATACGGTAAAGTACGGCTATGACGAGCTTGGGAACCGTATCAGCCTGACCTATCCCGGCGGGGAGATCGTCCGCTACAGCTATTATAAGAACGGAAACCTAAAGACCGTTACCGACTGGGAAGGAAATGTTACCTCCTATGAATATGACAAAAACGGCAGGCTCCTAAAGACCACCCGTCCCGACGGAAGCGTGGAAAGGCGCACCTATGACAAGGCGGGGTATCTTACGGAGACCCTGGATGTTACCGCCGCAGGGGAGGAGATCAGCCATTATACCTATGGCTATGACGGACGTGGCAATATCACATCCATTGAAGGAAAGGACAATGGGAACCCGGGAGTAACTGCAGGCGCGGTCATGACCTATGATGAGGACAACCGCCTTACCGGCTACAACGGGGAAACCGTAACCTATGATGCAGACGGCAACATGCTCCACGGGCCTTTACAGGGGCAGATGGCGGACTATGCCTACGACTGCCGCAACAGGCTCATAAGCGTGACCACAGAGGACGGAAAGACGACCCGTTATGAATATGATGCGGAGAATACCCGCACTGCAGTGGAAACGGAAGGAAGAAGGGAGGAATATGTAACAGATACCGAGAGCGCCTACAGCCAGGTGCTGGAGGTCAAAGTATCTGAAGAAAAAACATCTTATGTCTACGGCCTCGGTCTCATCGGGGAAGAAGGAAAGAACGGCTGGCTGTACTACCACTATGACCACCTCGGTTCCACGGCAGCCCTTACGGGAAATGACGGGGGAATCCGTTTAAGATTTGCCTACAGCGCCTATGGGGAACTGACCGGCATCACTGACGGCACAGGAGGCAGCCTTGTGAACGGGGAAGATGGGAAAATAACCTCTTCCATGATCTCCGGCGCAGTATCGGAAACAGGGATCCGCTTCTTATATAACGGACAACTCGGGGTAACCACAGACGGAAACGGCCTGTACCATATGAGAGCGCGGTATTATAATACGGATATCAAACGTTTCATCAACCGGGATATTTTAACGGGAGACATCACAAACAGCCAGAGCCTGAACCGCTACAGCTACGTATAGGGAAATCCCGTGAGCAGTACCGACCCCTTTGGGCTGTGTCCGTTAGGATTTTTAAACCTTGACTGGTCCACAATCGGACATGCCCTGCTGGACGTAGCGGGGATCTTCTGGGACGGAGCAGACCTTATCAACGCCCTGTGGTATAAGGCGGAAGGCAATGACTTTATGGCCGGGTTATGCCTGCTGTCAGCCCTGCCCATGCTTGGAAGCTTTGCAGGCGGGACGATCAAGGCCGTTGCAACGGGAACGAAATATCTCAATAAAGCGGAGACTGTGGCGAAATACCTGACGCTGGGAACGAAGCTTGTATCCCACACGGCCCAGGCGACCATGAGCGGCATCGATACTTATTATGCGGCAGTAGACGCTTATGATGCATACCAGGCGGGAGAACTGGGAGCAGAAGAGATCATCAACCTGGGACTTGCCGCTACGGGTACGGTCCTTTCTACAGGAGCGGCCATAAGCAGCGGAAGAGGCTTGTATAAGCTGATGGGTTCCGACGGGGTGGGCTGCAAGGTCCTGACAGGAATAACGGGGGAACCCCATTGTTTTGTAGCAGGGACACTGGTTTCCACGGAAGAAGGACAGAGAGCCATTGAGGAAGTGAAAGCCGGGGATAAGGTCTGGGCTTATGATGAGGAAACGGGAGAGAAAGAATTAAAGGAGGTAGAGGAGGTCTTTGTCAGTGAGACGGATA
>ULTO01000873.1_pt1 | contig 32777 bp, 39 predicted proteins | sample 1957601 | NCBI WGS metagenome assembly ULTO01 (sample SAMEA4835734, study PRJEB28245) | human gut metagenome | biome: gut microbiome; material: fecal sample | place: Denmark | collected 2008 | reverse complement strand
TATCTGTCCTTGATTCAATATAATTCAACAAATGAATTTTGCCTTGTTACGATGTGCAGGTTTGCCTTCGTAGCCGTCATAATACTTTTTGACAGTTCTGCGATCAATCTCGTATTCTCGTGCAAGCTTAGAAAAGTTTGGTTTAATCTTACTCAATTTTAAGATTTTTAACTGAGTGATTAGTGACATTTCCAATGAGAATCACCTCCATGGAAATGGTATCACATCAGTATTGATTGTACATTTTTATTTTCCATTAAATGTACATTCTTATAGTATCATTTACAACAATTCATAAACGCCCCGGCGCCTATTTCCGTCACACTCGCGGGAATAGAAACCGATGTAACATGATAGCCCGCAAATGTGCTCCAACGAGTGCCTTCAATCTTCGTAACCGTCATTCCATCAATGGTTTCCGGAATTTCCACGGCAAGATCTGTTTCTTCAAACCCTTCCGAAACGCTTATTCCAGTAATCGTTACCGTGGAATCACCATTGGCTGTGTAATTCAGCGTATAGTTCGCACTTTCTACCGCAAAAGCCTGCGTCGGGAATCCGGCCAGCAACATACAGACCATAAGCAAAATGGATATAAATCTTTTCGAGTAGTATTTCATCATATACTGTCCTTTCCGCAGTCATCGCTTATTCAGCTTTCGGCGTCTGCTGTAAACCGCGCAGGTGATTACACCACTGCAGGAAATGAACAACACGGCAAACCAACGTGCAAGATTGCTGTTATCGCCCGTTTGCGGACTTGTGGTATCCTTACCGCCCGTTGGCGTTGTAGTATCAGCTTTGTCCCCTTCAGTTGGCTTCGTCTGCTCCGAAGCTGCTTTCTTAACCTCAAAATTTGCACTACATTCACCGTCTGTATAGACAACAGTTATTTTATGTGTGCCACCAGAAAGTGTCTTGAGATAATCGGCTTTTAATGTAATAACAGTAGAACCGGAGACTGCCGTATAATTCTTCGCATCAATCAGCGTCCCGTCAACCTTCACGCCTGTGAATTTGCTGAAATCGCCGTTTGCACGGAATGTCAGCGTTCCGTCGCTGTTCTGCGTCCATGTGCCGTTTGCTCCCTCGATAATTTTGTAATCCGAATCACCTGCCGCAGTAGGCGTCATGGTAAGGTCGGTTTCGACCCAGAAGCTCTGGGTGTCATTCTCATCGCCTATACGAGTGTACTTCACTTCCTGGCCGTTGATCTTTAGCTTGGCATCGGGGGAGATGTCGGCAATATAGGCAGTCACATACACCCCGTAATGATATGTCTTTCCCGCTTCAAAGGTAGTGATTTTGTTTTTATAAATTTCACTTCCCCACTCTGGCTCAGTAGAAACCAGACCGGTATCGCTGTCCAAGCTCCACCACTCACACCGGAATGCGTAGTCTTCATTATCGGGTACATCGCCAGTAAAGACAGGCTTATCGCCGTCCTTAAAAGTTATGGTTGCATTATTTATCTCAATAACATCAATATCCTGAGAGTTTCCGTCAGTAGCTGTCACCTTAATGTCGTTAAACCAAAGGATCAACTGTTTTCTATCATCGGAGAGTGTGCCCGTAAACGCCGTCGTAGTGGAACCATCGCATATTACGTCGCATTCGACTCCGCTACCTTTGAACCCGTCATGGAAGTAGTAACCATCCTTCGCTGTTAATTTCACTGCGTAGCAGTAGGTTTCCCCCGCAATCGGCTTTTGTGAGTTGGATTTCGCAATTCTGCTACCATCAATAGCCACCTGCTGCCAATACTCGTCCGTAAGCATCATCTGGTTTGCACATTCCGAGTTTGTATTGACTTCGGCAGTAAATGCAACGGGCTGTGAAGAATCAAGATTCTTCCAAACATTGCCGATGTCAACTGTGGTAATAACCTCGTCGGTGCTGGCGGCAGGAAGATTGATTGAGTAAGGACTGTAAATACGCAGTTCCGTACTCATCTCTTGTATTTCAAGATTCGTGTTGGAATCCGCCTTCCCCCACTCATGATCACCTACGGAAACAATTGTATCGTCGCTGATAAAGTAGCCGCTGTTTGTTTTAAGTACGATATTATAGGAATAATGGTGTCCTGCTTCAAACTGTGTAATCTGTTTGTCTGCTGCAAGAGACGACATTTTACTCGAATCAGAATACCAATACCGTCCTGTACCTGTCCAAACACTGCCTTCTGTTTTTTGTTCTATTTCCCTCCAATACTCATAGGCAACAGAACATTCTCCCTCTGTCACCGACGCTACAGCCTGCGGTGCATCGCCAGCTTTATAGTTTGGTGCAGTGTAGGTGACACTAATTTTGTTAATGTAATTGACTCCTGCCGCAAACGCAGTTATTGGCACAATCGTAAGTACTATGCAAAGCACAAGTAGAATGCTTAGCAGTTTTCTGTTACGCTTTTTTTGACTGTTCATAAAAAATTCCTCCTATGGATTAATGTGATTTTGATCTTCTCAGCGACGCATTCGCCAGCACTGTCTCATTTTCCAGATATTGTGATATCCGGTCGGCAACAGCAGTAACGGCTCGCTGTATCCCATCTGCGGACAAGTATTTGTGTGGACACACCATTGTGACAAGCAATTGTGTTCCATCTGCCTGTTCGCTTACAGAAATAGAAAAGACGCTTTTATTTCCATATACCGATATCTCGGAAACGATTGTTGACGATTCTGTTTTCTCGTATCGGATTCTGTCCTGTTCCAGTACCTCGTATATGGCAACGATGACATACTGCCGGACATATGGAAGTATCCTTTGCGTAGTATTCACGATTCAGCCTCCTTCCTTGGTACGCTTCACTTGTTTCTCATAAATACCGACTCTATTATGGGCAAAAGAGGAAGAAAAGTATATAAGGGAACTCCGCCAATCTGTCAAAACGGGGTGGCGGAGTTCCGCCATTCTTCAAAATCAAGGCAAAAAGGTGATTTTTATCAAAAAAGGCATAAAAAATCCGCTCTCCGTTTCCGGAAGGCGGCAAAGCAAACACCGGGATCAAAAATTATTTATTGTAAAGGTTGAGTAGTCCGACACGAGATTTTACACCGGTTTTTTCATAGATAGCAGAAATGTACCGTTCCAAAGTTCGTCTGGAAACATACAGGCTTTCAGCGATTGCCTGAACGCTGTCCTCTGTATTGACAAGACAGCCGAACACCTCAGTTTCTCTTTCCGTGAAAGAAAACACTTCTGAGAATTTTCGCAGCTTTTCTTTCTCGCTGACAGCATCAGCTGCATCTGTAATAAGCTGTTCCATAAATGCTTTCTTTTGAAAGGTATATGCTGCCGCCACGATACTGACTGCTACAAACAAAAACAGCACAAGAACAATGACGGCAATACTGCTGTCGGAGGACAGCAGGGTTAAAACGAGATTGGCAATGACAGCGGCGGTGATATTATTGACCGCACGTCCCATGCCTGCCCACAGCTCAGGTATTTTCATATGACGTGCAAGCTCCATAAAACCGGAAGTAAAAAACACGGCAAAAAAGCCTGCCGATAGATAAAATACGATCAGTCCTACAAAAAATGGTCCGGCGAATTTAAGTACAACGATACATATGGTTGACAGTATCATTATGCAGTACATGATAAGCCCCATATATTTTCTGTTTTTTATATCAAATATAAATCCTGCTGTCAGACCGCTTAAAGCAAGCAGGATTCTCGGCCACTGTCCTATGTCAACCGTTCCGTTTGCATGAACAAGCGTTACCGCACTGTCAAGCGTACTGAAAATAAATGTCATCAGCACTACAAGCAAAATCATAAGAATTCCGACGATTGATCCCTTTGTGTGTTTTCCGGTATTACTTACGCTCTTTTCTTCATCCGGCGGCACATCTGCCTGCTGACCATTGTTTTCACAATAAACACGGTCGTTCTTTATCAGCATCCAAACAAGCAGTAGCAAAAATACCGATAAAATGATTGCTTCCGCCGTTTCCGAACGAACAAGATTGTTGTTTGCGAACTGGAGCATGATACCCAGCGCATAGGAAATACCCACAGTCCTTGCCAAATACCTGTCTGTTTTCATCATACGCATGGAAACATAAAAAACCGCGCTGCCGGACAAACCAAGAAGCAGAAACAAAACAAGTCCCGCTATGAATGTCGCTGTATAAGCAGTACCCATACAGATGAGGGCTATGCACAGAACGGATGCCAGGCTGATCATAACGAAGCATACTGCTTTGAGACGGTTTTTACAAAAGCGGTTCAATAACGGATACAGCAGAAAGCCTGCCGCACTTACTCCGAGTGCATAATTCTGTGCCAGGACGGTTTTATCCTCTGATACCATGCGGGAAAGCACATCTACATATAGATATTCCGCACCTAAAAACAGAAAGGTGAACAGTCCCATCAGAACAACAGCATTTATGTAAGGAATTCTATCCCTTCTTTTGAAATCAACGCTTTGCGTGATTTTTGTTACTATATTGCTCATTGAAAAAATCTCCTTTATATGCTGTCATCGCTAAACTCCATGATGTCGTTGGGAGTACAATCCAATGCTCCGCAAATTCTGCCCACAATATCCACGGTTATGTTCTCGCCCTTGTTCATTTTTGAAATGACATAGTTGCTGATTCCCGCCGCTTTTTCAAGGTCTTTCTTTTTCATGTCCTTGTCAATGAGCAGTTTCCATAATTTTTTATAGCTTACTGTCATACCCGCTTCCTCGTTTCTTGAATATTTTAGTTATCGGCGGCAATACCGGCAGAAAACAGACAATGTAATCTTTTATTTTAGTATAACACACTCCGGCGAAAAATTCAAAGTATTACAAAGCGTTCAATTTAATAATTACAATTATTTTATTATTTATGGGAGCCCATCCCCCGGTACAAACTCAATCGTAATTCAAGCTGAATCCCTCTGACATGAAATTACTTAACTCCATAAGCAAATCATGTACATGGTTGTACTTTCTAAAGATAATGTTTTCAAGCGAACGGTCAGAGTCAATAATAAAATGATTCTCTTTGTTGTACGAACCATAGCTTTCATCCTTTTCTATGAGAGACCAGAAATCCGCATCATACGCCATCGGGCGAATATTCTTATCAGCGAATTTCTTGATCTTTCCATACACATCCTCAGGAAGCTTATTACGATATTGTCTAATCTCAAACAGCTTGTTACTTATATAAGCTCTGTCCTCATATCCTTTTAGAGCATCACTCATCAAGATATGACATTCCATGAGCATAGTTTCGATATTCTTATCCATTACTAAATCCTTTCTGATGAACAAGGGGATGAGGATATCATCCCCCTGCAATCATTTGTAGTTTGATTAAGCCTTGTAGATCATCTCTACCTTGCCCTTCATATTGAAGCTGATATCGATGGTATCATTAAGCTTAGTGTCTTTGGGAAGGTTGATTCCGTCTTTTAAAAAGAGGTCCGCAGTCTTAAGCCCTTCGGTATTTTCATCCTGAAATGCACAGTAGATTTTTGTTCCGCTGATTTCTTCGCCGCTGTTGTTTGTAAAATGGATTTCCTGTACTCCAACAAGTTTAGCCTTCATTGTATTTTCCTTTCCGCTTCTGCTGATATCCGCATCGGCTTTTGTATTTCGGTTGCGCTTCCGATAATCATATTATAGATAATAGTATTAAGAATGTAAAAATAGTGTTTCAATAGTACGAATATTATTCTGGCTAATATTTGCTTCTGTAAAGTTGTTATTTAATTCTTGACGCTACTTCATATAAGTAGTATGATTATGTATGATGTTATTTTTATGATTGGAGGTACTATGGATAGACAATTCGAACCTCAAACAGTAGGAGAAAGAATAAAATTTCTCCGTGAAAAAAATGGTGAATCTCAACAAAAGCTCGGAGAAATACTAGGATTAACGCAAAATGCTATTTCAAAACTAGAGAACGGAGACACCTCCTTAACGCTTGAAAATCAGATCCGAATCGCTGAACACTACAATGTTTCACATGATTATATTTGCACTGGTAGGAATAACGATTCAATCCTAACGTTATTGGAAAAATACTTATCATTAAAATATATATTTTCGCACGAAGGCGAAAAGGTTACCATACCATATCCTGTTTTAGATATAGATAAACCATTGTTTGATTATTTAGTACGTACCGCTCAAGCTAAAAACAACAAATCTATGCCTGATGACATAAAAGAACTCTGGATAGAACGTGAAAAAAAGCTTTTTTACGAATCCAAGAAGAACAATGATTTTTCAAACAAAGAGCAGGTCATACCTTTACCACCAGAACTGATTTATCCAGACGACGATAAGAAAGAATGGAAACAATCTGATTTACTTAGAGAATTAGGAAACAGTTTATTATCATCCTCAAACAACAAACAAAACAATTAAACTCTAACAGCAACATTGAGCAATATCAATGTGCAGAGAAAGGACTCTATATGAAAAGATTCGATGAATTAAAAAAAGTGTATGACGTTGCTCACAAAAACGGTAAAAGTGTGAAATGCTTCCTTCCAGTACACCTTACTAAAGGAAAAGAAGAGACTTCTTTATGGAAAAAGAACGGAGATCATAATGAGCAATACTACAAATGGCAATTCCTAAACTGTTTTGTAGGAGCAGGTTTATGCGCCAAAGATTACATTGGAACAGAAGTTCAATTCCCAAAGGGTAACAAAAGTTCTGCCATGATAAAACTTGATGGTGCTATTTTTGATGATAAGAAATGGTTCTCTCATTATGAAGCTCTTCATACTAAAAAGGACGATTCAAAGTGGGATGAGTTAAACTGGCTCAAAGAACACTTGATATGCGCTTTGGAATTCAAAAAAGAAGGAAGCAAAGATGTAAAGGGAGTATTCACAAGTCAGTTAAAGACTTATATGAATGAATCATCAAAAAATAGTGTCTTTGGAATTCTTTATGATGAAGGAAGATTGTATCTTTTCCATGCAGACGGAAAAAATTACACTCGATTAAGTGATGAATTCAACATAGAAAACAAAGGGAAATTTGAACCTACATTTGACGTGCCAGATGGGTATAACAATCTTCTATCACTTGAAGATATGATCAATTACGATATTGCAGAAACAAAAGTAGTAAATCTTTCCGGAAGGAAGATTACCGATCTTAGCGCTATATCAAAAACCGAATCAAAGCGATTAAATGATGCGTTATATCAAATCCTTCACACCATGGATAAATGCGGTCTTGTCAATCAGCGTGGTTATAATATCTTAATACAGCTTCTTGCTCTAAAAATATATGACGAAAAAAACAATTCAAACAATTTAAAGTATTATATCAATCCAGACGAGGCGATTTACAAAAAAATCACTGAAGATGGATTACAGGATTTTTTAAAGCGTATAGAAGGAATACGCGCTAAGGCAAAAACTCGATACAAAAAAATCTTGAACGAGAACTTCTTTGATAGTGGTAATGAAAACCAAATCAAAGTTGTAATTGAAATTGTGCGCCAATTCCAAAACTATAGTTTTTCTAATTCTGCGAGAAACAATTTATATCAATTAGTTTTTTATAGATTTGCTTCCAAGTTTAGCAAGGCTGACAATGCACAGTTTGTAACTCCCCTTCAGATAATTGATTTTATAGTTGATATGGTAAATCCGAAAAACAACGAGACCATCATTGATCCCACTGTTGGTATAGCGGATTTTCTATCTGTATCATATGTAAAATCAAACGGTACACTTGATGACAAAAACTTTTATGGTGTTGATATAGATGAAGATATGGTAAAACTCGCAACCCTAAATATGTTGTTAAACGGCGATGGAAACGCCACGATAGAAGTTCAATCAGATGGTCTCGGTTCTATAAACTCTAAATTTGATGATGAGGGTAACCTTATCAAGTTAGTACCTAGGACGGAGAAACAGGAACATAATTACAATGGTTTATGGGACAACAGAGTAGACGGTAAACAACTAAAAAAATTCGATATAGTATTAACTAATCCCCCATTTGGAGAAGCACGCTCTTGGGTTCCTAATACTAGTGATTTAGGAATTGCTGAATGCTACGAATTATGGAACCGTTACGGTCAAGCAAAAATTGATTTAGGTGTTATCTTTTTGGAAAATGCTGTTCGTGTGCTTGCCGACAATGGAAGAATGGCTATTGTTTTATCGAATTCCATTGCTTCCATTGCTTCTCACAAAGAAGCAAGAAAATGGCTTTGTGAAAATATGCGTATCGTTGCAATTATAGACTTGCCTGCCAACATTTTTGCTGAAGCAGGAGTTTCACCGAGCATAATAATTGCTTACAAACCCTCAAAAGAAGAATTATCAGAATTAAGAAAAAATAACTATCAAGTGTTTTCAAAAGAAATAAAAAAAGTGGGATACGAAGTAAAAACAAAAAACAAAGTAAAAACATTCGAAACACAGTATAAATTAGATCCTGTAACTTTTGAAAAAATGGTCAACGAAGATGGTACAGCTAAGTTAGATGAGGAATTCACTGAAACCATAATTGCCTTTAAGCAATGGTGCAATCAACAAGAAGATACATTAAAAAAACTATTTTTATAAGAGGTTATATGTCATGAAGAAAAATTATATTGACGTTCCATCCTTCACACATATAGATGATATCGAATCAAAAAACTACACCTTATCAGCCACACAATACAAGTCATTCGATATAAAAAACAATAACATAAAACCTTTATCATATTTTTTGGATAGAGAATTAACACGTTCAGATTTAGGAAATGAGGTCGGAAGTGAAAACTATGTTTCCTCTTCTTCCTACTCGTTTATCAAAACCAAAGCTTTACAGCAGGAATCATATCTCTTAGATAAATCCAGTGATGCCTTTCAATACATTACTCCACAAAGCTTTGTTGATATGAAATTAAAAGAAGGCGATGTTATCATTTCAAAGGACAGTAATGTTGGTGAAATCGTTATACTAGAAAAAAACTATCCAAATTCCATGCTATGTGGTGGACTATATCGTTTACCAATCAGCAAATATAAATATTATCTTCTAGCTATTATTAAGAGCGAATTATTCAGACAACAAATTGATTTTCTTGTACCAAGAGGATCGACTATCCGTCATGGCAAAACGAAATTTTTAGATTGTTTCATTCCATTACCTAATAAGAATGCTGATAAAACTATCAAGTACGTTGAATGCTTAATGAAGGCAATCATAAACAAAGAAAAAGCCATCAAAGAAAAGCATTCCAAGATCCTTAACGGTATTATGGAAGAATTGACTAGTAATCAAAAGAATAACTCATTCATATACTCTATGCCTACGATTCAAGAAATAGAGAGCGTTGACAGATTCGATTCAAACCGATACTGCGAAGAATATCAACATTTTAGATTTTTACTTACAAATTATAAATTCGGCTGTTCAACATTGGCAGATTATGGATATAAAGCTAAAAGAGGACAGAATTTACAGGTATCTGCTATTGGGAAGAGCATCTATTTAGACTCATATCATCCTGGATTCTATTACTTGGTTTTATCTCAGAATCTTTCGACAGAAGGAAGGATTCTTGATTTTAAGTATTTAGGTAACGAAAACAAGTTATCAACGCTCAATAAAGGAGATATCGTTTTTTCTGCTAGAGGTCAATGCTTAGGCAGAAGCTTTGTTGTAATGGAACAGTTTGATAACTTAATAACCAATATTGATAGTATGATATTTTATGGAAACTCAAATACAACCAAAGCCTGTTTTATTCATCTTATGCTAGATCTTTATCGTAGTAACGATTTTATCAAAAAAATAGGAATTAATGGCTCTGGAGCTGAAAGTGTAACAAAATATCAATTACCTGATCTCATTTTTCCTGATTTTCCAGATGCCAAGGAAAAAGAATTAGTTAAATTATATTATAACCCCAAGGCGATTTATGATACTTCGTCGAATGGGATCAATGATTTTGAGGATTATGATGATAATTTCAATAAAATAGCAGGAATCTACGAATTAGATAAATCACTTAAATATCTTCAAGAGAAGTTACAACAAGCTTTAGACGACATAGCAAATGATGAAGAAGTAACAATAGCATTCTAAAAAAATAGGACTTCCGAAAAGGAAGTCCTATTTTAGCGTGTTCTCTTATTTGGTCGTAAATTGGTCGTAAATTTCGACCTTGCCTACCTGCTACTGCTGATTTTACGCCATTTCTTACGATAAACTTTTCATTGTCGGGAATTTTTTTGGAAGTTTTACTTATCCTTTCAAATCCTTGCAATCCCTTGTAAAATGGGCTTTTCCGGATTTCATACTCTTCCCTACTTATGGACGTTTTTTTACTTTTGTGCGTCCAAAAGATGTCATTCGCCTTAAAATACGTCTTTTTATTTTTATGCTTGTATTGCTGTGTCAAACACAACAATACTTAGCAAGTATAACATATTTTCCACAGTATGAATAGGTATATTTTCAATCTTCAAAGAGTTCAATCACAGGACTCTTTTCTAAAAAATATCCATATTCTTTGATAATTTCTCAATTACTGATTTGGTAACATCGGGGTTTGCTTCTACATAGATATTCATAGTAGTCGATACATCCGCATGTCCCATTACCTCTTGAATTACTTTAATGTTAGTTTCATTCTCGCAAAATCTCGATGCAAATGTGTGTCTGAATATATGACAAGAGAATCTTGGAATCATAATAGGTTCTCTCTTCTCTTTTTTAGCAGCCACCTCTTCCTCAGAATTATGAGTATCTACAATTCTCTTAATTGCACGATTGACCGTTGCTGGATTGTGTGGCATTCCAAAACGATTTGTAAAAACAAAATTGGTCATACCATCTACATTCTCTATGCAAAAGCCTTCCTGCTTCTGCCTGTCATATTCTTCCTGAAGCACATCATATACCTGCTGCATCATTGGTATTCTACGATTTCCTGCTTCTGTCTTGGGCAACGAAACTCTGAATTCACATTTGTACGAATCATCCGCACGCTGATAGTAAGTTAAGCTGTGGTTAATATCTATGATACGATTCTCCATATCAATATCGTCCCAGCGTATGCCTATTGCCTCTCCTATTCTGCATCCGGTTCCTAACAAAAATACAAAGAACGGATACCAGTGATAGAAGAACGGATTCTTCCTTATTATATCGTCACGAACAGCAAGCTGAAATGTTGGTCTTAATACTGTATTGATTGTCTCCAAAGTATTAATCTGTAACCCTTGATTGTTAATCAGGTCTGTGTAAAAAAACAACACATCTGAATACTTCACATCTTTGACCTTTTTCTTGCCGAATGTATCACGAATAAAGTGATTCCATGTATATAAGTAATTACTGTAAGTAGTGCTACGCAATTCTGTTTTGGTTGATATGTACCTATCAAACAGAAAATTTACATCTGCCTTTCCTGCAACATAGACATCAAGACCATCCAACTGATCTTTCTGTAGTTGTTCTTCTCTTTCTCGAAGCTTAACTAATGACTTAGCATAAATGGTTCTCTTCTTGCCTAACGGATCAACATACACATAAGAATATCTTCCGTCGCCTTTTCTGTAACCCTCACCCTTTCTTAATACTCTACCTTTGCCGTCTTTTCTACAAGCCATCTTTCTCTCCTTTCTGGAGAAAAGAGCCTGTACTACTGGTTAGATGAATGTTTCATCTGTAACTCAACACCCAATCTAATCAATTGCGAAATGGATAGATTATGAGATTCAGCATACTCAACCATTATCTGGTATTCCTCTTCCTTGAATTTAACAGTAACCTTATGATCGAAAGGTTTTTCTGCTTTTGGTCTTCCAGTTCTTGCCATCTGTATGCCTCCTTCATATCTTGTCTATATTATACTTTTGGTCTGACCGAAAGTCAATACATTTTTTCGCTTTTGGCTCATTTTTCTCCATACTAATTCATGTTTCTTCTATATCTAATACGTCTTTTACTTAATCACTTGTAAAACTCGTCATCTACTATGCGGAATGTCTCTAAATATTCGTCTATGATATCCAGATTAACAAGAACCAACTGATTTACCTTATAGCAAGCCTTCGCATCCTTAGCCATCTGCATAAATTTCGACACGCTCATTGAATACATCTCCGCACCTTCCGGGTAACGAACGAATCTTTTGTTATTAGTCTTCTTAGTTCTGTTGTCCATTTGCCAGCTCCTCCATTACCATCTTACGAGCTACAGGTAACAGATCGAACTGTCTAATCAAAGCTCTGTCAATTTCTTCACGCATACCAGAGTCCTCAATAATCGAACCACTCTTGCCTCGAATGCAGCCTTTTGAAATTGTCTGTGCATCCTCCGGCATAAAGTCGGATTTCTTACTGAGACCAAATCCACTTACATCTTTGGGATCAAGGACAACGTGCACCGGGATACTTTTTAGTTTTGTGCTCAATGGCACGACAGATACCTGTGGTGCTCTATCATGATTGCTTGCATCACAAGAAATAATCACTCCCGGTCTTACTCCGCCTTCTACTCCATGAGGATTTCTTCCAAAATCCGCATATACAACATCAAATTTATTATATTCACCATAGCTTCTCTTACCCATATTTAAGATACCTCCTTAATCTTGAGGTCTAATCTACCCTCATCTACTGTTACAACCACACCGCCTGCTTCAACAATCACACCCACCTTCAAGTATGCATCTGCAAGGCTGCTGGATACTGCTGCCATATTTGCTACTACCACGCCACTAATCTGCTTCTTGCGAATCATGTTAGCAATCTGCAGCCATTGACGATCTACATCTCTCTGTGAAAAACCATTTCTTCTGATTTTTCCAACAATGTTATATTCAGATTTTTTCGCAAAATCGTGTATATATCTGCTTTGCTTGTCCTCAAGCATATTCACCTTATCTAATGGAGCCTGCACAGAAAGATATTCGATACAGTCCATTTTTCTAATTTTCTTTCTCATCGCTGCCTCCTATGCTGACCTCAGAGCCTGTTCTATCATAAAATCAAATGATTTCATCAAAAACTGACGCTGCTCTACTGGTAATCTTTTAAGCTTTGCATCAATTGAGTCCAATGCAACTTCTAAATTGAGCAATGTATTTGCATCTGTTTCATATACATCCATCAAGACATACAAGTTTCTCATACTCAAATTTCTACCACCTTGTTCTAATTGGCTTAACGTAGATACACTAATTCCCGCAGTGTCTGCAACATCCTCAACTGTAAGTCTCTTATCCTTTCGAATCTCTCGAAGGATTGGACCGATTTCATAACCTTCATACTGTCTCATGGCAATCCTCCGTTTCATCTAAATCAAAATACTCATATGCTTCCTGCTCTGTTGGGAACACTCCGGCGATGTTGCCATCGCCGTATCTTACGATTGTTCCATATTCCACATTCGCGAAACTGAGTGTTCCTTTATTTAAAGGAGAGCAATCCCTACTCTTCATCTGATTCAGAATCATCCGGACACTCTGGAGCCCAGGTATGATTATGTTCCATATCCACAAGCAGCACCGGTCTATTCATCAATGTGTCGATAAACTTAAATAAGTCATCTGGTTCTGTTGTAAAGGAAAAGATGTTGTCTACAAACACTACTACTGCACCAGTCTTATCCAATGTCTGGCAGAAATCTGTAATAGATCCACGATCAATATCCTCATTTGCTCCACCATCCACAATTACGTCTGTCAGCTCAATGCCAATGGCTAAAGCCATCTTAATCATCTCTTCTGCCATTGCATGAATCTTATGATCCGCCTTGCGGCTCTTGATAAATGCGATTGCTTTACCATCAAACTCTAATTCCACATCCTGGTTGTTCATTACTCTAAAATCTGTTTTCTTCATTACGTTGTTCTCCTTATAAAATGAAATATTCTTAAGGAGAGATATTGGGCCCTCACTCTCACAAGTGACTGTGCTGTATCTCAAGCACAGTTATATTGTAGCCCGTGCAACCCCAAATGCCGACCGTGTTAACGCTACAGTTATGTCGTGTAAACAAGACATTTGGGCATACAAAAAAGACGACCACAAATCATTTCTGATCTATAGTCGCCTTCACAACTTTATTTTTTTAATCCAAATATATATCTTTCAACGCCTGTTTAATATCCTCCGACTTTGTTCCCCGGATTCTTAAATTCTTCAATTCACTTTCTGTTACATCAAACTGCTCTATAAACATCCTCATATCATTTCGCACTTCTTCTGGAAGAATGCACTTTTGTAATGGCATATCTGCCAGAATACGTATAATATCATTTCGATGCTTCTTAATATTTGATGAATCCACATCTTGTTTTTCCTTAAGATCAAGCCATGCTTTTGCCTTAAATGGAACAACCCATTCTGGTTTCAATACAGAAATTCCCATCATAATCTCTCTTCCGTCAAGCAAAGCCCGATAATAGGCATCATTCAATAGAATAGCCGAGAGACTTGATACCGAATCATCTATGTGGATTGGCGTCAATCCATTTTCCTCTTGTAGCATATAATTCGTTCTCGAAAATAATTCTATCATCTTTGGAAAACGCTCATCTTCTGGCTTATCAAATCTGTAAAACTGTGGTTCACCATTACTTTTTGCTCGAATTCTATACCTACCATCTCTAATAAACTTCCAGAATTGTTCTCCAAACTCTTTTGTCCTAGCCTCAACAATTAGAACAATATCAAGATCTTTCGTTGTTCGTCCGAAGTTAATCTCCTGTTCCTCAAAAGAAACGCTACAAGCCGCACCTCCAATTAATACATATTGGTCTGTGTATTCCTTAAAATATTCTTGAAAAATTTCTATTCCTTTTACCATATCAATTCCTCCAGCATTTCATTTAAACAGTTCTCCACACGAGGATCTTCCATATCAGCATCTGACAACATCAAACTCAGTGAAAGCGGATCTACTGCTTTTTTATCCTTAAATGGTAATATATATCCCACTTCCTGTACTATACATACTGGTTCTTCATTATTCGGTACTTCATGAATTGACTTTAATCCCAACTCACTAATCTGATTTTTTTCTACCGCATACGTAACATAACGTTCTTCTGACAACATGGAATATTCTGCTAATGCTGATATGCCTCCTAAAATCATTTCTGCATCCGGTTTTTTTTCAAGTCTAAACTCCCGAATAATTGGATTTCGCAAAAATGGGCGCATATCCTCCCACATTGCTTTCTTATCAACAGAAGCAAAGAAACGTCTTGATCTTCCATTCATTTTTATAAATGACATGCCTAACGCCTCAATTTCATCATAGCATCTAGTAATTGACATCCTAGATACTTCAAGTTTCTCAGCTGCCTGTACAGCTGATACATCTTGCCAACCTTCATATAAGGCTTTCAATAATAATTTCTGCGTTAAAAATGAAATGATAGAACAACGCTTCGGTTTTCTGTGTTCATTTCTTTGCAAAAGTAACCCCATAAAAGGAAGGTATATCTGATGATTTTCCCATATAAAAGGAATTCCTTCTTCCACCATCTTAGGAACTGAATACCAGTTTGTTTTTTTTAAATAAAAAACACATTGAAATCCCGTATATCTCTCTAATTGAATCCTCATCTTACGTAGTTCTGTCAAATTCATTGTTTCAATCGGTGCTGCTATGAGAATTTCTTGTTTTTGAATTTCCACGATTGATAATGCAAATGCATTTCTACATCCCAATGGCAACTTTTCCAAAGATTCATATGGATGTTCCTGAATACTTTGATGTAAAATTTGTTCTAAATACTCTCTCAAAGCTTCACCTCCTTAATACACTTGAATTGTAACTCATTTTATGTTACAAGTCAAATATATTCATTTTGAAGATTTTAAATAATATGTCACTTTGCATAGTCAAGTAATAATACACTCTGTTAGGCTTTGTGCGAATAACCGCTCAAATCTCAAATCAACATAATAATATATTCGTATATTATACAACTTCCTTCGCCGCCTTCATCATAGCAATAAACTGTCTAATCTGAATTTCATCCATGTCGGCCATTACTGAAGCTACCTCTTTAATCAGTCCATCTTTAATGTCGTCAATATCTCCACGCATTATAAATGTTTCTGTAACATCAAGTACCTCAACCAGCTTATCTAATGTACTCGTCTTAAATGTTCCTCCATTCTCAATCGCAGACAATGCCTGTCTACCAATGCCAATCTGATATGCCAGTTCATCCTGTGTCATACCAAGCTCTTTTCTTCTGTTTGCGATTCTAGTTCCTCTTTCGTAATCCTTTGCTACACTATTTTTGTTGTTCATTTTTCATCCTTTCCGGCTGAATCCAGCTCGAAGAAAGGATGAAAGACGATCTTCCAAATAAAATTTGCTCTATATAAAAAGACGCAGAGGAATAAGTCCAGTCCGTAACTGGATTCTTTCCCCTGCGTCCGTGGTGCTGTCACTCAAATAAGCCGCCCTTATCAGGTGGTGCCATTCATTTAATTGTTAATTGCTTCTATACATGGAATACACCGTCTTTGGTGTTCGCCATCAATACTTCTTCAGTATAATTCTTTAGTCTAAGCACTCGCTTACACTTCTCACACTTTAGTTCAATTCCCGCCAGATAAAGACCATTGCTCTCTCCAGTAGGAAAGTAATTCATAAATAATTTGTTACAATTTGCTCTTCTACATCTAATTTCTATCTTTCTATTCAATTCAGTTCGCTCCTTTTATAAATACAAAATCCACATCTTGCTCAACTTTGTACTCGAAAAGGAAAGGGAAATCACCTTTGCAAGCCTTCCTGCCAGGAGTTCCGTCGCAGTACTGTCTCTCACTGCCCTGACAATAGCTGATCTTTGGAAGCCAACTGATTGCTTCATTTTTGAAACAATCAGCTACGCACCGGCTCTTTCCATGAACCATAAATTGTTATCTTCATAATACAGGTATTTATCCTGATTACAGATCACACAGGTATATCTCATGCCGACTCCACCTGCCTTTAGACTGGCAGCTCGTCTGACATCTTTTACTCTGGTAATCTCATATACTTTGCCGTCTTCCCATTTAAAGGATTTCGGCATGAGCCTCCCATCCTTGGAAAACTCAGCAGTTACATCAACATAAACTTTATTGCTTTCCAATAAATATGCCTCCTCTTAACTATCCGAAGTACCCATGAGGATGAACCGTATGGTCTTCCTTCGCATTCACTGCTGAAAGCGCTCGATCACGATACATAAGTCCTCGCTGAATACTATAAAATCCAAATCTTCTGCGGATATCATCAACTGCGACATCCATCTTCATCTGCTTCTCCCTCATTTGGAAGTCACAGAACAAATCCAACTGTTCCATATAATTGTCATTCACAAGGTCTGCACCTCTGACCCCCACACTGCGAATTGGCTTATCCCATCGATAATTGGCCTTGAATAACCTATAAGCCATCGATGCAATCTCACCGGTAATGTTACTTGCATTATCAAGCTTGCACTGACGGGTAAAAGAATATAATTCATTATCCCTAATGCTGATTTCCACTGTTCTGCATCGAAAACCATTTTCCCGCAGCCTTACAGCAACACTTTCCGACAGGATATAAAGCATAATCTTCACATCTTCGTCTGTCTCCAGCTCCTTTGGTGTGGTTGTACTGTTTCCTATTGACTTGATTGGCGCTGATGTATTCTCCCTCTTTACCGGGGAGTCGTCATAGCCATTGGCAAATGCCCATAGTACCGCCCCCATCTTGCCAAGTCTGGACTGTAGAATTTTCTCATCCATCTGCGCCAGGCCTCCAATTGTGCGAATACCAAGACTTTCTAACTTCTTATTGGTACTTCTTCCTACATATAGTAGATCCGATACCGGAAGTTCCCATGCCTTCATGCGAAATTCACTTTCATACATGGTTGTGATTGCATCAGGCTTCTTATAATCCGAACCAAGCTTAGCAAATATCTCGTTAAACGACACACCGACGCTTACAGTAATGCCAAGCTCTTTCTTCATACGATTGCTGATTTCCTGTGCAATCTGGTATCCATCACCTTTCAGACTGCAACTATTTGTGACATCTAGCCAAGATTCATCAATGCCATATGGCTCCTGCAAATCCGTGTACTCACCACAAATCTCATGAGCCATTCTGGAAAAGCGAAGATATAAGTCCATTCTCGGTGAGATAAATGTAATCTCTGGACATACCTGCTTCGCCTGCCATAGTGCCATACCTGTCTTGACGCCTCGCTTCTTCGCCATGTAGTCTGCTGTCAGCACAATACCATGCCGCTTTTCTGGATCACCTCCCACAGCCAGCGGCTTGCCACTTAGTTCCGGGTGGTGTAGATGCTCAATGGATGCGTAGCAGCTATTGATGTCAGAATGAAGTATGACTCGATTACTCACGCTCCATCATCTCCTTGCTTGTAAATTAGAGAATCAACAACTGTCCAAAATCGAACATGTGGTTGTTTTTTCTCTACGCATAATATAACACCATTTTCTATGTACTACAAGGGGAAACATATTTCCCATATCCATTTTAAATGTATTTTCTTGTTGCTTTTCTGAGTGATTGGTTATATAGTATATACATGAAATAAGACCAATTTTAGAAAAGAGGGATTCCATGAAAAAAATCGGATCAATCATTCAAGATGTGAGAAAATCCAATAAATACACTCAGGAACAGCTTGCTACCGAAATTAACATGTACACTCGCACTTCTATTAAGAAGAATGCTGTAAGTAACTGGGAAGCAAATCTTGCTCTTCCTAATGCTGAACAGTTTCTTGCCGTCTGCAAGGTTCTCGGCATTACTGATATATATGATTTATTTATAGGTGGACTTCAGAAAGATAATCCATTATCTATGTTAAATGAGAAAGGTCAAGCAAAGGTACTAGATTATATTGCCGACTTAGCAAGAATTTCTGAATATAAAGCAGATCTGACGCAGACCGTTATTCCTGTGCAAAGACAAATCAAATTATTTTTATTACCAGCATCAGCTGGTACTGGAGATTTCTTAGATAGTGATGATTATGAAATGATTTCGGTTGGAGAAGAAGTTCCTAAAAATGCAGATTTTGGTATCCGTATTCACGGAGATAGTATGGAACCGCAATTTGTAAACAATCAAGTTGTTTGGGTTCAGCAAACCAAAGAGCTTTATACCGGAGAGATTGGAATATTCTATCAAGATGGAATGGCTTATTGCAAAAAACTACTAAATGATCACGGTGAAAAATTCTTACTTTCACTGAATCCGGCTTATAATCCTATACCTATCAATGAAACTTTGCAGATATTTGGTAGAGTCGTTGGTTAGAAGTCCTGTTTTTGGGACATGCTAATTGATATTATTATCATACCAACATCAAGGAGGTGCAGCTAACATGGTAACTTCTTATTTGCTTCAAATCAGAACTGATAAAGGCTACAGTCAATCTCAACTTGCTAAGGCAACCGGGATTTCAGCAAGAACTATTAGAAATATTGAACTTGAGATTAATCCGCCTTGCCTAGAAAATGCTTTGAGGCTTGCAGCCTATTTAGATGTCCCAGTAGAATCTTTATTTAAGTTGGATGACACCTACCAGTCTCAATCTATATAAGCATTTAAGCAGATAATCCTTTTGTGGCTTGTATTTGTGCAAGCCACCTTTTTAGTTCAGGCGGTTCCATTTGCAACAATGCTGAATTGATTTGCTCAATAAGATTTTCTTTTTCGGAGCTGCTCTGCTTATCTCCATTCATAATGTAATCAGTTGATACCCCAAGTACATCACTTATCTTGGCTAATGTAGACTCTCTGAATCCACGCCCATTCTCAATAGCAGACATAGATTGTCTTCCAATGCCGACTCTATGAGCAAATTCATCTTGCGAGAAACCCTTCTCTTTTCTCAGATTCGCAATTCGATCTCCTCTGTCCATATCTACATTAGCCAACTTAGATTTCACCTCCTTCCTCAAAATAAAATAAAGCCGAATAAATCCACAAATACATTCGTATTTATAGATCTATCCGGCTTTGATACATAATGAACGGCACTTCTGATAGTTTATATTATTTTGGAAATGCTTGAAATTCCAACTCCATTATACATGGACCATTAATCAAGCGATAGTATAAGGATTCTGCATCAATTTTCCCAATACATTCATCCTTTTTAAACAATGCAAGGTATCTTTTTCCATCTACCTCTGCAGCATATCCGTATAGTTTTCCATTATCATCTCTAATTGCACAGTCTTTATCCAAAAAGTTTTCCTTTCTCCTACTCAATCACTGCAGGTAAATCAATATCCTCATCATCTGAAGCCTCTTTTAAAACACTCAATAATCTTTCCCTCTCTGCAAGTGGGACTTTATCTCCAATAAGCATATATGCAATAATTCCGCCAGCATTTCTTAATGCCTGTGCTCCTGCTATCATCTTTTTATTTGCTGAATTAGTCACTAAAATATTAGTCCATACAGGATTAGAAATGCTCCAATCAATCTTGTTAATCTTAGGTATTAAATCTGCAAATTCAAATCCAGCATCTAAAATAATTGATGTAGCATGCGCCAAAGCCATATGGGTCACAGGTTTAAGCAACAAATTTTCTTTTCTTAGTTTCTCTAGTGGTTTTCCCTTTTCCAGGCAATCGATATATGTCTTAAACACATCAATTTCTGTAATACAGGTATGCCAATAATCTTGCATAATTTTATGTGCTTTCTCTAAGTCAGATTCATTTCGCATGATTTTGGGAGTAATATCATAATGCGACAAGATCATTTCGCATGAAGAGTAAATAGCACTTAATGTAGTCAGCTGTTTACTTCTGGCCGGTATGGTATTAGATTTCCAATTGACAATTTCAAATTTATTGACTGGTTTTAAAGGTCCATCATCAGTACTAAATAACGCTCTAGCAACAACCGCTACCATGTCATCTTCAGAAGTAATTATATTGTCACTCTTCGAGGTTTGCTTTGCATAACGATTTACTTTGTTGAAAATCTTTCTAATTTTAGCATTGTCATCCGTATGCTTAATAAAAATCACACTTATATCAGCCTTTCCAATTTCCGGATGCGGTACTAACGTTTCTCTTAGTGTATCTGAAAGCTGCACGCTTCCGGGAATTCCATTTTTACCTCGAATTGCCATGTTCAGTGCTGCTAATCTATGCTGTCCATCTAGTGCAATTAAACTTTTTTCATCTGGCAATGTAAGGAATCCTGCATTATCCAAAGTGCTATCATATGCATCAAATTTTACATCCACTACATCTTTAATGCTTTGGAACTTTACATTTTCCCAGCCCTTATATACATCTACTATCAAAGCGCCAAAAAACCAGTCTTGGTCATTCACGATATATGGAACAATTTCTTCAGCAACGCGATCTCCTTTAATTTCTCGCTGCATACGTTCATCAATACTCATATCCGACCAATTTTCCATTTCACTAGCATAACCCACATTCTGAATTAATGTGTTAGCCTTCACGTTTGCCAAATAATATGTTGTGCTTCCTATCCTACATTCCTGTGCCAGTAATGTTAAGCCCATATCGCGCCTCCTACTTGTTTTGCAAAATCAGTTTAATGTTTTATAAAACATTGTCTTTAAGTAGGAGTATAATCAGTTTTCTACACCTTGTCAAGTGTTTTATAAAAAATTATTCGTGTTTTGTAAAACATTGTCATGGATTAAAAAAATTCTACCTTGTACAATTTCTGCCAAGGTAGAATTTCCATTTTTTCTGTATATTAGTATAACTTTGCACCTGCCGGGATTTTATCATCCACCATGATTAGGTGAAGCTTCTCTTCTCCATTCACATCATTATATACAGCTGATAAGAGCATTCCGCATGACTCAATTCCCATCATTGCTCTTGGAGGAAGATTTGTAATTGCAACCAAAGTCTTACCAACAAGTTCTTCTGGCTCATAAAATGCATGAATACCGGAAAGAATTGTACGATCAGTACCAGTTCCATCATCCAATGTAAACTGCAATAACTTCTTACTCTTCTTTACAGCAACACATTCCTTTACCTTTACAACACGGAAATCTGACTTGCTAAATGTATCAAAATCAACTTGCTCTTCAAATAATGGCTCAATTTCAGCATACTTATCGATCCAGCTCTTTGCATAAGAGCATGTAGCATCAACTTTCTTTCCCTGAGCTTTGATTTCTTCAACTGCTGCCTCTACTAACTTAGCAGCAATTCCCTGACCTCTCAAGGAATCATCCACTTCTGTATGATCAATAGTACATACACCCTCTTCTGTCACAGCGAAAGTAATCTCTGCTACTACTGCGCCTTCCTCATTTGTTGCATAAATTCTATTTGTTTCCTTAATCAATTCCATTTTAAAAATCTCCTTTATTTCTATTATCATCTTTCTTTAAAAACACATTAAACCACAGTTGCTTTCTGCTCGCCAGCACATCACTTGATTGGAACATTTCAACGACCTTCAATTCTTGTAGATTACTTACTATCTTCTCAAAGGATTTCTCAGTGAGGTCCGTATAATATCTTCCATTTCTAATTCCTTGGTATGTTCCGTATTTAAAAGAGACATAAACAATTCCGTCTTCTCTTAAAGCCTTCTCTGCCTTTAACAAAAATATCTCTATCTCCGATAGCGTTAAATGCAAAAGTGACGCACAGCACCAAATACCATCGTATTGCTCATGAAAAGTGTATTCTTGAATCAGGGCTGTATCAACTTGCACGCCTAAATACTGAGAGGCTCTTTTGCTCATTGCCCCTGAACCATCGAATGCCGCGACCTGATATCCCTTATCAATAAAATATTTTGCATCTCTACCGGAACCACATCCCACATCTAAGACATTACCTCCTGGTTTAACATACTTACAAAACTTTTTTTCAATATCTGTAAAGTTGCAATTAATTGTTTCATTCACATAACTATCCGCAAAATTTTCATAATACAATATAGTTTCAGCTGTCGTATTTTTCATATATTCTTTCAGCCTCTCTATACATCGCCTCTGGATTTTCTAAAAATTCTGCTACAATTTCTTTTTGTAATTTTGTGCCCTGCATTCCACTTAAATTAGTTGCTGGATCTAAGCAGCGTATTCTCGCAGATTGCATTCTAATTCCTGCGTAATTTCTAAACATATCTGATACGGGTATTCCTGTCTCTATCTTTTCTCTTTTCCTTAGAAACTCACTAATCCTATAATAGGATTCATCAACTTCTTCCGTAGATAAATTCTTTGTCTTAAAGTATTCTGTTACAAGAATGATAACTTCTTCTCTAACCCATTTACGTTGTTGATGTTTTTCTTCACTCATACTATATTCCTCCATTGTGTGGATTCCACACCTTATTATAGCCATTAGCAGCTGCCCACTTATAAGCATATGTAAGGACTCGATTCTTGTAGTTGATTAAATCTGGCACCTGCCTCTGAACGATAATTTTTTCATTTCGTTCTTGTAAAGTATAAAGGAATGTTTCATCTGCAAGTTTGTCATTTTTCTGTCGATTACAATGAGGGCAAGATAAGACGAGGTTCCACAGCATATCATCTTTGATAAATGACCATGGTATAAAATGATCCACATCAATCCTGTCAGGCCTAAGAGGTTTTCCACAATAAAAACAATTATGCACTTCAAATTCATTAAATAACAGGTTTCTATAGTAGGATAAATTGTTACGCTTAGCACTCTCATCAATTTTATCTAATAATCTAACCGTATTTTTCTCCTCATTAACACGTTCTAAGAATCTAGCCCATTCATAATAATTTAGCTTTTCAATGACAACCTTATGCTTACATACAAACTCATACATTCCCGGATTAAACTGTATGTACTCTTCCTTTTTTGAGAAAGAATAAAATATCCTTCTTGTATCTTCAAAAAGTGCACCAACGACATACTTTTTACATTTCATTTTAACCTGATGCGATATGTCAATCATCATATCCGCTGTTAATGACTCATATGGTATGGCTTCCACGATATTATACTTTTTTGCAGCACTATACAACACTTGTTCCAGATATGATTGACGCTCATCATTGGTTGAAGCCTTTTGCTTTAGACCATGTTTTAAAATCAAATTCCAATAAATTTCTCCAAACTTGCTAAATACTTGATCAAACGTAAGCTTCAGATTTTCATCAACATTATATAAATTATCTAAAAGTGCTTTCAAAAATCCATATTTATAGCTTGTATCATTTCTGGATTTAGAAGAAAATACGCAGCTCAATGCCGACCACATTTCATCGTCAGACATTATATGCTCTTCGTATCTTCCTTCCTTTAAATCAAATCCTGCCATACTTTTTCCTCATAACGAATAATTTATATGATAAACTATCTACTCAAAATCATCAAAATCGTACAAATCGTCATCCATGAGCTCATCCTCATCTAGTAGATCGTCTTCATCCAGCGATAATTCATCATCTGTAAAAAGCTCGTCATCATCGCCCGTAACATTGCTTACAAATCTATCTTGTTTTTCTTCTTTAATAATATTGACTGCTCCAAATTCTTCAACAACTGTTTCACTATTTAATGGTATGTCGATAGATTTCAAAGCATACTCTCCAAACATTTGCAAGTCATTATCCTTAGAATGTAAGATCAGCTGTCTTCCATCTGCTGTGGAAATATCATTCGTAACACATACCTTTACCAGTAATTCCAACAACCTTAGAGAGATCCGTTCTTCATCTGTTTCTAATAATTTGAAAACCAAATAGGTTCTTAGATGAACCTGCTCTGGTGTTGCTAATAGAGACATTTTAATCACGCCATCTTCTTGACTTGCTTTGGTAATAGCTCGTCCTATAAAGCCTTCACTTGGTGTAGCCTTAACGACTTTTGATAGATTATCATCCACTTCAACAGTATCACTTAATAATAATCGCACAACATCATTCGCAGAATCATAATCAACTTTATCAATAAAATGAGCCAGTGCCATTATACTGATTTTAAAGGGATTACCTTGCATATACTTTCCAAAAGCTTTTTTAGGATATTCTCCTTGTGAAGTAATATCTCCATCATATACAGATATTATATTGATATTTTTATCATCAAGAATACCAAATACTTTATCAGTAATTTGTTCTCCCTTAGCTATCAGAATATCTGCAAAATCGTATATATCCTGTGCAATAGTTCTATTATGTAAGTACTTTCTTACATAAGAAGTCATTCTCTGATCTTGATATTGAGTTTTCATTTCAATAACATTAGGTTCTTTTTCCGTCAAACACAAATCTCTGCACCTTTGTTTTATTGTCTGCAACTCATATTTCAAGTAATCAGAGTTCTTTTTTCTACCAAACCCAATTATTCCAGTTTCTGTTCTCATTGGGATTACATTACTATATTTACCAGCAGCACTCTCCAGTTTCGTTATAACATTAATATAGGTATCTGCTCCGAACATATCATATATTTGTCGAAACAAACCTTTAACCTTTTTTTCATCAAATTCGTAATTGTGTTCTAAATAATATTTATTTTTTAAACTAGCTCTATTTATAATTCCCATATTCTGAGGCAAAATTTCATTTAAAATTATTCGTCCTAAAGAAGTTTCTTCTTCATAATCAAATCCATTTGTTGTATGGCAATGTATTGTAATTTTCTCATTTAGTGTTAGGCATTTATTCTCATAAGCACAATATGCCTCTCCTTGGCTAATTACCATTCTATCTTTGTCTGTAACAATTTTGGACATCTGAATCAACCATTTAATTGCAAAACCACTCGGTTTTAATTGTATATCATCGGTATAGTCTGATAATACTTGATTCCTTATACCAAATTTTTCAAGTGATTCCTCAGCTGCATCATCAGATAGCTGGGCAAACACTTTTATATTTTTTGTATATTCAGACTCCATATTCCACATTCGATACAAGACTGGATTTACCGTGAAGCAACTATTACTTGTTATACAAATATTAAGTGCAGTAATAAAGGAACCTGGAGTTGTGACCAATACCACAAATGTTTTTTCAAGATCATTCAATGCATCCGAAACCGCATCACTTATCGTTTTTATTTTACCCCTTTGAGCTTCAAGAATTCCATCTCTGTGTTTATCTAATAATTTAAGAGCACTTTTTATGTTAGTTACCTTTCCGTATGAATTATTAACCATCTGAGCTGCAATAAATGGTCTAAATAATTCTTTCACCACAAATTCAGGTACTCCTAAGTAACCAATTTCAATTCTACTGTCCGCAATAACTTGACCTGAAGCAGAATAATCAACATAGCGATTTATCTTTCGTTGTCTTCTATTAATCAGTGATTCAGTTAATACTTTTTCATAGTCTTCCTTTTCCAACTTAGAATCAAATAAAGCGTCAACAGCCACCTGCACCATACGTTTTTGAGACCGCAAAACCACTTCAGGTGCAGACATATCGTGAAATCTATGTAAAAGTCTATTTCTTTCAATTATTATTTTATATCTGTCATTTAAATCTGATGAATACTTTTTTCCATTGAAATCAACAATCGGTCTTAATCCTGCTGGTAAAACCAAAATTCTAGATGTAATCATCCACTCCGGCTTATTACCTGATTTGATGAAACTTTCAATAACTTCTTTCCTATGTAAGTAGGGTTGGGCTAAGTAACCATAGCTAATCTCTAAAATCTCATTTACTTTATTCAGTTCTTCATCTAAATCTAAATTTTGTAAAATAAACTTAATTGCTTCTGTTCCACGATAAAAAGAATATGCTGAATCTTCTAGATTAGTCAATGCCTTCATTTTATTCTCATACAACCAATATTCTTCTGCGTCTACAGGAAGATCCATTAAAACAATTTGCTCAACATATTTTTGAGGCAAGTCTAATACTGTCGCTAATATTGATGGTTCTCCATAGAAATATTGTGGCAAAACAACATTACAATCAAGCTCAATATGTCCAAATCTTTCTCGTCTAACGTTAGAAGTGGTTACTTCTACACCACATCTATCACATATTACTCCAGCAAAATACTTCTTTTTATATTTTCCACATCGACACTCCCAATCTTTCATTGGCCCAAATATTCTTTCAGAAAATAATCCATCGCTTGCCGGATGATATTCTTTATAATTTAATGTTTCCGATGTTTTTACTTCCCCTGATGAGAGTTCATATGCACGCTCTGGTGAAAGCATATTAATTTTCATATGAAATTGTTCTCGGATACTTGTATTTTCCTCGACTAACATATCGCTCATAGCCTTCTCCTTCTGTGTATTTATTATTCTCTCAGTAATTCATAAAGAATATCAGAGTCTTCATCAAGCCCATCATCCTCTTCATTATCAATTTCTTCTGCGTATTCCTGCATTTTCGCATCTGTTTTGATAAATTCAGATGCCTGCATCGCCTTATCAAGCAATTCAAAAGAACCAAACTGCCTTGACACAATGTAAGATAGTTCTCTAGTCAACTTTATGAAATTAAAATTAAGTTCTTCTGCTTCCTCTTTAATATCACTCCACCAACGATGTCTAAATATTGACAACTGAACAACAATGGACATATACACTGCATACGAATATCTCGAATTCTTCTTACATATACTGTAGGAAGAAAAATCTTTTATCCTAGAAATATCCGAAATCCAATAAGTAAAATGATAATCTCTGCCAGGGAATCGACTTATATACCGACTAGCAAACATTAATTTGTTCTCATTCTGGAATATAATAATATTATTTCCTTTAAAAGCCTTGTTTATAATTTTTACAATTGCACCTATATATCTTTCATCTGTATAATGTTCCTCATCAATATCAACTAGATAAAAATCAAACATATCTTTGCCTCTAGACGAAAACACATTTCCCATATTTTCAGCTAAATATATTTCCTTAGATGAGAAAGTTTCATCCATAGATCCGGATGTAAAAATCAAATCATCAAATTTGGTTTTAATCATTACCTCTTGCTCATAGCCCAGACTTTTTAATAGTTGAGACGCTACTTTTTCAGAGTCTTGATATCTCATCCTATTTGAAATTGCCTCTTCAATTTTTCTATCATCCAAATAATAGCGCCACATCGTATCACCTTCTCTATTCGTCTACTTCTTCCAAACTCTGGATTTCCTCGAGATAATCCTTCGTAAACGAATGTATTCTCTCTAAATAGTCATCTTCTGTTGTACACTTTTCAACAAATTCTTCATGCAAAATCTCTAAGCCACCAAAGAAATATTTTTCAAACAATTGTAAGTTTTCCTTGATTCTTGCAACATTCTCAGGAATTTCATTTCCTTCATCGTCAAATTCCTCTAATTGAAACGCATTTTCAATACGTTCTTCCTCAGATAGATTTCTTTCTTTTTCTAATAACATGGCCACCTGATACATGTACACTAATTTATCATGATTTTTGTTCATGATACCAGTCAGCATACCAGCTTCATCTTTATTCTCTGGATCATTAAGAGTTCCTAAACGACCATATCTAATTCCTAATGCTATTGCGGTTTTATAGCAATCCATATATGTATTAAATATTTTGAAATTGTCCTTCTTATAATCCTCCGGATTTTCATCCTTTCGAATCTGTCTTTTGCACAAGTCCATCCAATATGTTGCATAAATACCTGTTACTTTATAATCTTTATCAAACATATTATCCCTCCAACATCTTGACGTGTGTTGCTGTCTCTTTTTCCTTGCCTGCACCATCAATGTCTTTACAAATCATGTAACTCTTACCTAAATACTGCTCCATTTCAGCACGAGCAGATTCCCAATGTTCTTTCATAACTGCAATGATTACTTGATCTGCAGTTTCCGGAATAATAGTACAAATATTTTTTATATGTGTTCCATCAATATTCGAAAATGGAGCATCAATTACAAGTGGGAACTCTGTTACCTCCACTAAGTCACTTGATTCCATATCTTCTTTCGCCAATTCTATCAATCCCGAAATAAACGAAAGGTTCTTAACAGCTTTTAAACCATCGGATTCATCAAGTTTTTCCAAATATTGAACCTGATACTTTACATTAATCATGATAGTTCTAGTACCATGATAAACTCGATTGAAAACAGAATTTACCTTTAACTCAAGCTGAGATCTGACAGTCGATTCTTTCATCATGTATTCTTCATTAAATTCAGAATATAATGCTTGAGCATAAGCAAGGTATCTTCTCAATCTCGAATTAGTCTTATCGTTCTTCAGATATTGGGTAATTGTTTTATCACAATTTGATATTTCTTTTTTTATCGAACCTTGTAACTCATATTTTCTTCTAAGTTCGATGTTTTTCTGCTCCAGCATTCTTACCGCAGCATTATACTCTTCATTCAATTTTTTTACATCAACATCATTTTGACCAATATTTTTATCAAGTTCCTGTTTTTCTTCTCTTCGATATCCTAACTGTTTTCTTGACATTCTATAACTCTTATACTGACTATCAACCGCCGAAAAGTAGCCCTCTGATGATTCTGTAAATCGTGTAGTATCTCCCTTAAATCTTCTTGCTAAGGAACCAATATTTTCAGGTGGCATTTTTTTACGTTCAGCCAATAAACATTGATGTGCCGCTGAGCCAACAGATATCTGAGTACCGCACACACATACACCTTTATTAATTATATAATCAATGGATGCCTGTGTCATATTCGGTACTGTTTCAACATCGTTAGAATGCTTTTCCATCAATTCAACCACTTTTCCTTTTAATGGTCTCAAGAAAAAAGCATAGGCATTAGGTGAATTAAATGCACTTACAACATTGGCTTTTGCAGAATTCGTATCTCTTTCAAGATCAATCAAAAGTTTTTCTAATTGTTCTCTTCTTTTCTGATCGTCTATTGCTGCCTGATTCTTTTTTATATTTGCTGCGCATTCCATCTTCTGATTATCATAAAAGGAAATGGCATCTTTTAAATCATCTATTTCTTTATCTATTGCTTCTAACTGCTTTTGTTTGGTTTCCTTCGTGCTTTGCGCATTTTCGACATCAACATTTCCAGATTTCTTAAGAGATCCGTTATAATCATTTACAATCTTTCTAAGATGACGTCTTGAATTTTCTAATATATCAATGCCCATTAATCCTCGAACCGAACTCTTCAAATCTGCATTATCTGTAATTGCGCCTAATCGCTCACCTGTTACGAAAAAATATGGAGATAAATCTTCCGGCAGAATCCCATCAATAACAGTTCTGACTAATCCAGGATCAACAGAAGAGATTGTTTGACCATCACTTCCCAGTCTTTCGATGGTTCCCTTCATTTGGCCTGATTCAGATATATTGTTAGTTATATTTCCAGTGGAATCATAATCTTTTTTTACGCATATATATTTTTGTGCACGAGTTATCTTATATCTAACATCGCAAAATCCTTCATCCGTTTGTTCTCTATTTCTCAAAATAATTGTAACAATAACATCTTGAGTTTCAGACTCTTCCATTTGCTTTGCAACTTCATCATTTAGCAAAATTGGATTATCAAATCCGTTTTTACGATATAAGCACCATTCAAATGCTCGTATCAAGGTTGTCTTTCCTGATGTATTATCACCTACTAAGACGGTTACTCTCTTATTCTCATCCGTAGAAAACTCGATTGTCTGCGTTCCAATATACTGTCTGAAGTTATGTAATGTAATACTTTCAATTTTCATTCCGCATTAACCATCCCTTCCAGCTTTTTTTTGATTTCGTTTGGCATCATATCATCACCAATCTTTTTTGTACGTGCATCTTCTTTTTCCATTTTTTCAACAATCTTCTTCATAGTCTTTAAAATACTTTGGTTCATATCCATGTCGTCAGTTTCAAAGCTCATAATCTACCTCCTGATTCTTAATCATATCTAAACCATATGCTACTGTGATTTCTTTTATCAACTTATCCGTTTCCTGCGGATTCTGTGAAATATGTCCAAACTCTTTCATTCTTGCAATTTCACGTCTCGCAAGCGATATTTCAGATTTATTATCCTCGTATGCATCCACTTCGTTTAACGGCTTTGGTAAAGTAACAAAATCATATATAACTGCATAATCCTTTCCCGGATATTTTCTAAGCACTCTACCTCGTCTCTGAATATATTCCTTTGGATTAGTACTACTTGCTAATATAAAAGCAGTTTTGATACTCGGAATATTTACACCTTCATCCAAACACTTAATTGCGATAAGTGCCTGATATGGATTTGTTTCAGCAAATTGTACTTTTATCTCTTCTCTTTCCTTTGCGCTTTCGTTAGATGTAAAATGCCTTACTGCCATGCCTAATTCCAATCCTAACATTTTAGAAATCATAACGATTTGTCGTTCCCCTTCATCGTCAGATTCTGATTCATCTAGTGCAGGATTATATGGTTTTGTTGCTCCACAATACACTAATATCTGATTGTCATTTACATAATCTTTCATTAATTCTTTCAATACCGCAATCTTTTCTATTGCTCCAGCAACAATTCTGGATCTCTGAATCAAAAGTGTTTTTGCCGCTTCACTAAGTTCAGCCTTTCCATCCTCATTATACTTACAAGCTTTTGATATCTTAGCTGAAAGCTCTCGATATTTCTCCAACTCATCATCAGAGAGGCTTACTATGATCGGGTGATAATAATACTTTGTAAGTTTATCTTCATCTATGGCTCTTTTTAAGTCATATTCAATGCATTTGTTACCAAAGTAACTGTATAGTGCTTGAGTTCCTTCCTCATCGCCATGTCTTTCCAGCGTAGCCGATAGGGCCAAACGATACTTGATATCATCACGTAAATATCTACTTAGTCTCATCGCACCAAAATTATGTGCTTCATCCACTACTATTAGTATGTCGCCCTCAATTTTTCCAATCTGTTCCTGAACATACTTTGATGTGTATGTTGCATTTGTTGTAACTAAGCAAATGGTATCTTCTATTTCCAAGTTGAAGTCAATGACTTCATCCTTCAATCTTTCTTTCCATTTTTTTTGTGGCGACGAAGAAAATGCGATTACGGGCCTAAAACCAAATCTTTCTATGTCTTCAACCCACTGCTCTACCAGATGCTGATAAGGGCAGACTATTATAACAGCAAGTCGTTTATTCTTCTTTAAAAGCCATGTTGCTGCACCTAATCCTGTAAACGTCTTTCCTGTACCTGTAGCCATATCGAATATTCCACGATATCCCTGGTTCTCCCACTCTAAAATCGCCTCTTTTTGGTAATCATAAAGTTCAATATCCTCATTAATTCCAAACTTTACTTCATTTCTTTCACATCTATATGCATCAGCTAAATCCTTATCTAGCTGTGAATCTATTTTTTCAACTTTATATTTTAAGAGCTTTTCTCTTGCAGCCTTCGGAAAATCTATAACATCAAGGTTATTTTCTGTGTTATTCCATATTTTTTCAAAAGCATCTATCTTATCTTGAACTCGTTCTTTTTCATATTCATTCCATGAGCAATATACATCAAATGATTCATAATTATTAAAGAAAGCATTAACCGTTTCATTCATTGAACCTGTAAAAGCAATATGTGCTCCTTGACTATCTGAAACGATTCCCATTTTTTCATGAAACATTGCTTTACTATTTAATTTCTTTGTAAACGCCACCTTTATATCCAGCCTACCTATACTGATCAAATAAGAAATCCAAGCAAGTCGCTCTTTGTCATTAGCATCCTGAGGATCTTTCATCTCTCTAAGTAACGATTTTTCAACTATTTCCCTACTATTGTATCCCTGTTCAATAGCCTCTATATCTTCTTTATTTAGAATCGGAGATACAATCAATTG
>ULTO01071810.1_pt1 | contig 32820 bp, 27 predicted proteins | sample 1957601 | NCBI WGS metagenome assembly ULTO01 (sample SAMEA4835734, study PRJEB28245) | human gut metagenome | biome: gut microbiome; material: fecal sample | place: Denmark | collected 2008 | reverse complement strand
GCTGAAGGAAATGCGGCGGATGAAGGAAACACAGCCGCTGAAGGCGAAGCTGCAGGTTCCGATCTGTCATTTGCTTTCTGCACGAATACATTAAATAACACCTTCCAAAGCTCCATCGACAGCAAATTAAGAGAGCTTTGTGAGGCAAACGGCATTTCTTATACCTGTCTGGATCCGGACTATGATCTGAATAAACAGTTAAGCCAGCTTTCCGATGTGGCGGTCAGCGGATATGATGCGGTATTCATCATTCCCGTAGATTCTGCGGGTATTACGGCAGGGCTTGCGGAGATCCAGAGTGCAGGCATTCCGATCTTTAATGTTGATACAGCCGTGATCGATGAAGATATTGAAAGCTTCGTTACCATGTTTGTAGGCACAAATGCCTATATGGCAGGAGAACTGGTGGGAGAACAGATGGCAAAGGATTATCCCGACGGAGGGAAAATAGCGATTCTGGATTTCCCTTCCAATGAGAGCTGTGTAGACCGTGTAAACGGATTTCTGGCGGGACTTGGGGATAATAAGGATAAATTTGAGATCGTAGCCCAGCAGGACGGCGAGGCGGCTTTGGATGCTTCCATGTCACTGGCCGACGATATCATCATTGCAAACCCCGAACTGGATGCATTTTTCTGTATCAATGACCCTTCAGCTTTAGGCGCGGCGGCATCCATTAAGGCGGCAAACAAAACAGGGGAAATCGGCGTATACAGTATCGACGCTTCCCCTGACGGAAAGCAGGCATTGTTAGACGGCGAGTTTACTGCGGTAGCGGCACAGGTTCCCCTTCAGATCGCTGAGTATTCCTTCAATGAAGCGATGAAATATTTAAAGGGCGAAAGCAGTATTGCGGAGAAGAAGGTTTATCTGGATTCTCACCTTGTATTAAAGGATGTGGCAGAAGAAACCATTAATGACTGGCAGTAATCGATATGAGGAAATACGATATTACACTGCGGCATAAGCTGAGGTGTAATATCCGTATACAAGGAGGTTGTATATGGGACAGACAGTTCTGGAAATGATAGGAATTAAAAAGAGCTTTTCCGGGATATATGCCTTAAGCGGAATTGATTTCCGTTTGGACGAGGGAGAAGTACATGCGCTGCTGGGCGAAAACGGTGCGGGAAAGTCTACATTGATCAAGGTCCTTGGCGGAATTTACCAGCCGGATGGAGGAACGATCAGGATCCGGGGAAAGGAAGTAAAGATAAACGGGGTTCTGGCAGCCAGGGAGAACGGGATCGGGATCATACATCAGGAAATTGTCCTGGTGCCTTATTTAAGCGTTGCCCAGAATCTGTTCCTGGGACGGGAGATCAAAACCAAATACGGAACCGTGGATAAGGAGAAAATGAATAAAAGGGCTGCAGAAATGATCTCTTCTTTAGGGGTAAAGATAAAGGCGGATACCCTCGTGGAGGATCTGACCATCGCACAGCAGCAGATGGTAGAGATCATCAAGGCGGTTTCCTTTAACGGAAATATCATTGTGATGGACGAGCCTACGTCTTCTTTGTCAAATGATGAAGTAGAGCAGCTGTTTGCCATCATTGAGGCGCTCAAGAAAAAACAGGTAAGCATTATTTATATTTCCCACCGTATGGAGGAACTGTTCCGTATATCCGACAAGGTAACGGTCATCCGGGACGGAAGCTATGTGGGAACCAGGAAAACAAGTGAAACGAATCCAAATGAACTGGTGGCCATGATGGTCGGCAGGGATCTGGAAAGCTTTTATACAAGGGATTACTGCGACCTTAAAAAAGCGCCGGTGGCTTTGAAGGTTGAAGGCCTTACCCAAAAAGGCGTATTTGAAAATGTGGGCTTTGAAGTACATAAGGGCGAAATCCTCGGATTTGCAGGATTGGTAGGCGCCGGGCGGAGCGAGATCATGGAAAGCATTTTCGGCGCGCGAAAGGATGTTACAGGAGATATTTTTCTTCAGGGTAAAAAAGTAAGGTTTAAAAATCCCATGGAGGCGATCAGGGCGGGGATCGCTCTTGTTCCGGAAGACCGGAAAAAACAGGGGCTTGTGCTGGGAAACAGCGTTTCCTTTAACATGACGTTAGCATCCCTGCGGTTTTATATGAATGGGATCGCCATCAGTGAAAGGAAGAGAAGAAAGGTCGTTTCCGAATACTCAGCCATGCTCAGGTTAAAGGCGGCCTCGCCGGAAATTGAAGCCGGAAGCCTTTCAGGCGGGAACCAGCAGAAAGTGGTTTTGGGTAAATGGCTTGCCACAAAACCGGATGTGCTGATCTTAGACGAGCCTACGAGGGGCGTGGATGTAAACGCCAAATTTGAGATTTATACGGTTATGAATGAACTGGCAAAGCAGGGGATAGCCATTGTCATGGTATCCAGTGAACTTCCGGAAATTATCAATATGTGCGATAACGTCTGTGTGGTCCGGGGCGGAAAGCTGGTGGGAAAGCTGTCCAGAGACGAATTATCGCAGGAAGAGATCATGAAATATGCTGCAGGAGGGATTGATTAGTTATGGTTGAAAATAGTAAAAAGAGCTCCGTATTATTAAATAATCCGGTTGTAAACATGTTCCGGAATAATATCGGTATTGTAGTGGTATTGTTTATTATGTGCATCATCATATCCATTGCCACTGATAAATTTTTAACGGCGGCAAATATTGTTTCCGTATTGAGACAGATTTCTATTAATACATATATTGCGCTGGGCATGACCCTGATCATCATTTTAGGCCATATTGATCTGTCCGTAGGCGCCATTGTAGCCATGAGCGGTACTTTGACCGTAGGTTTTATCGTCAATCAGGGCCTGCCCATTCCGCTGGCCATCATTCTGGGTATTCTGATCGGCATTTTAACGGGCTTTGTCAGCGGTTTTGTAGTATCCCATTTCCGGGTGCCGGCATTTATTATTACCATGGCGATGATGAATGTGGCAAACGGCGTGGCCTACGTATATTCCGGCGGGCAGTCGACCCGTATCACAAACGAGTTTTTCAGTTCCATCGGTATGGGCTATCTGTTTAAGGTAATACCGCTTCCGGTTGTTTATATGGTAATCCTGATTATCATCATCAGCTTTGTATTAAACAAAACGAAGTTTGGAACCTACGTATATGCCATCGGCGGCAACCGTGAGTCGGCAAGGCTTTCCGGCGTTCCTATCAAAAAGGTGGAGATCATTGTATTTACGCTTTCAGGGCTTTTGTCCGCTTTTGCCGGTCTGGTGCTATGCTCCAGGATGTATTCGGGACAGCCCTCTGTGGGAGACGGCTATGAACTGGACGCCATTGCGGCATGCGTACTTGGAGGGACTTCCATGTCCGGCGGAAAAGGACGGATCAGCGGCACCGTATTCGGTGCATTAGTGATCGGCATTATTTCCAACGGATTAAATCTGATCGGCGTCAGCTCTTACTGGCAGCTGATCATCAAAGGATTGATCATAGCCTGTGCAGTACTTTTAGATGTGCAAAAAGGAAAGCTTGGCAGCTTAAAGAGAAAGAAAGCGGCAGAATAAAATGCCGGTATGAAAACTTAAGAAAGGAAAGTGGTCTGTAGATCAGACACTTAAGGGATAAAGGTTATGGAAATATTTCGGAAAATGTCTTTTGCAGATTCAACGGGAGATGCGATCCCCTTCTATCATGACGGGAAATATCACATTTTTTCCCTGACTCCGGCTCCGGGGACAACCGTATATCCGGCAAGGCTTCGGACAACCTGGAGCCACAGTGTATCAGAGGATCTTATAAACTGGAAGGAGCTTCCGACGGCTTTGTATCCGGGAGATAAGGAAACGGATCCGGACGCTTCCGGCGTCTGGACGGGTTCGGTCATTTACGGGGAGGGAAAATACCATATTTTTTATACGGGATATTCCCTTGCCTGCGAATATCAGCAGACGATCTGTCATGCCGTAAGCGAGGACGGGATCACATGGGAAAAGGATAAAGCAAATCCGGTCATTAAGCCTATGATCACATTGTATGAGAAGCTGGACTGGAGGGACCCTTATGTGTTTTACAACGAAGAGGACGGCTGTTACTGGATCCTGATCTCCGCAAGGAGGCTGGATATGCCCGTTACCAGAAGGGGATGTATCGTATTATACCGTTCCCAAAACCTGGAGGACTGGGAATATTACGGGCCTGTTTATTCGCCGGGACATACCAACTGCCCTGAATGCCCTGAAATGTACAAAATGGGAGATAACTGGTATTTGTCCTATTCCAGGTTTTCCGAATTTGTCAATACCATTTACAGGGTTTCAAAGTCGCCATTCGGCCCATGGAGGAAGCCGAAGAAGGACGGTATCGGAGGCAGAAGGTTTTACGCAGCAAAATCCATGGAGGATGATAAGGGACGCAGGTTCTATTTTGCATGGGCGCACGACAGGGCGGATGCCTCGGATACGGGAGAGTGGTATTGGGGCGGCGCTTTCTGCATTCCTCATGAGGTTGTGCCTACAGAGGACGGAGGACTGGATGTGAAGCTGCCGAAGGAATATGAAGGGCTGTTCGGAACGCCTGTAGAGTGGAAATACATTCCGGTTATGGGAAATGCCAAAGCCTACGGGAAAGATATGCTGGAGTTTGACTCGGTAAGCACGTGTACTTACGGCTTTTTAGAGCACGGGGAAGAGCAGTATATGCTGAGCTTAAAGGCCCTTCCAAGAGAGTGCTGCGATTATTTTGGCGTACTGCTCAAATCGGATAAGGAAGCAAGCGGATGCGTCCTTTTGGAATTTGATATGGCAATGCAGAGAGTGTCTTTATTAAACCTGCCTATGGGCGTGGATCCTTTCTGGGTAGAATCCTGTCAGGCGGTGCCAAAGCCTACGGAGCCGGGACCGGATGGGGTCAGGGTCTGTGAAAAGCCTTTTAAAATTGAGAACGGAAAGGAAATTGATATTAAGATTATTGTGGATCATGATATGATAGAAGTGTTTGTGGGAGAGCAGGCTGCATTTACATATCGTATTTACGAAAAGCCGCTGTATGAGACCGGTCTTGTGGCCCAGGATGCAAAGGTGGAATTTTATCATATCGCCATCAGTAAACAGGTGATGTGACATGGAAAAAACATATGATATAGTAGCTCTCGGAGAGCTTCTGGTGGATTTCACGCCTGCCGGAGTCTCCGGGAGCGGCATGCTGCTTTTTGCGAGAAATCCCGGGGGAGCGCCGGTCAATATGCTGACGGCTGCGGCAAAATCAGGCGCAAGGACGGCTTTTATCGGAAAAGTGGGAAATGATATACACGGCATGTTCTTGAAGGAAATGACGGAACGTGCGGGGATCGATACCGTGGGGCTGGTATTTTCGGAAGATACCTTTACTACAATGGCATTTGTGGAGCTTTCGGAAAGCGGGGAGAGAAAATTCTCTTTTGCCAGAAAACCGGGAGCCGATACGAAACTTGGGTATAAAGAGATCAAAGAAAATCTGCTGGCCCATACGAAGGTATTCCACGTAGGCTCCCTCTCTTTGACGGATGACCCTTCCAGGACAACGACCTTTCAGGCGGTGCGCACGGCAAGATCCATGGGAGCGGTTATTTCTTATGACCCTAATTACCGCGCTCCCTTGTGGGAAAGCAGGGAAGAGGCTGTGGAGCGGATGAGTTCCATGGTACAGTATGCGGATATGATAAAATTATCCGATGAAGAAACAGAGCTGCTGACGCCGTATAAGGAACCTTTAGAAGCAGCAGAATATTTATTGCAGAAAGGGGTTTTGCTGGTAGCTGTCACTCTGGGTAAGAAGGGCGTCCTGATCGCTTCAGGAAAAGGTAGTGAGATAGTTCCTGCTTTTAAAAGCAGGGTGGTGGATACCACAGGAGCCGGTGATTCCTTTTGGGGAGGCTTTATAAGCCATATGCTTCAGATGGAAGAGATGCCTGCCCAGCTGTCAATGAAGCAATGGAGGGAATGCGGTCTGTACGGCAATGCCGTTGCCAGCCTTTGCATAGAAAAGAGAGGAGGCATGCCAAGCATTCCGGAAGCTGCAGAAGTCGAAAAAAGGCTTGGGCAGCTGTGCATTGAGGCATCTTAAAAAGAAAAAATCACAGTTTATAAAAATTTTAGAACCTGCAAACCCGCATAAATACTGGGTTTGCAGAAATTGTCAGAAAAAATTAGCACTCAACACTTGACAGTGCTAACAATTAGGTATATAACATAATCGTAAGAAGAAAAAAGTTCTTGCAGGAAACAAAAAACATGGGATCAGATAAGGAGGAGTCATTATGATGTCAGCAAAGCATTACCCTATGAAGAGTGATATCAGAGAGAAAAAAGACGCTTACCTTCTTGAGATCGATTTACCTGGATGCCAAAAAGAAGACATTAAGGCTTACGTCGAAAAAGGTTATCTGCATATCGCTGCTTCCATGAATAAGGAAAAGGAAAGGGGCCATGGAAAATATCTGAAAAGAGAATGTTATTTCGGAGAGTATGAGAGGACATTTTTTATCGGTTCGGATATTTCACAGGACGAATTAGAAGCCAGCTATAAACATGGCGTTCTGCGAGTAAAAATCCCCAAAGCTTCACAGACTAAAACCAATCGGATCGCAATTAACGGCTAAACGCCCATTTATTAAAGGAGGAATTATTATGTTAGTACCCAGTATTTTTGAAAACAATTTTGTAGACGACATTTTTAACGATGTATTTTCCGTTCCCTTCGGCTTTTCCAAAGCAGGAGCAAAGGCGCCGGTAAGCAGCATGAATGCTGATGTTCAGGAGTTTGAGGATAAATACAGACTGGATTTAGAGCTTCCCGGATACAAAAAGGAAGATATTCAGGCGGAAGTAAAGGACGGGTATCTTACGATCAATGCGGAGCATACCGACAGCAGTGAGGAAAAAGAGGATGGCAAATATATCCGCAGGGAACGCTTTTACGGAAAATGCCAGAGAAGTTTTTATGTGGGAGATGCCATTACCCATGAGGACATCCAGGCAAAATTTGAGAACGGCATTTTGGAAGTGATCATTCCCAAAAAGGAAGCAAAACCGGAAGTGGAAGAGCATAAGTATATTTCCATTACAGGCTAAGCGGCCCTTTTAAATAAAGATCATAAAAACACCGTCTTGTGGAAAAGAAATATGGATTTTCCATAAGACGGTGTTTTTTCGTTCATGCTAAAGGATATTCCAAAAGCCGGCTAGTTTATAAACTTCAAAATGGCAAAGGAAAGAGAAAGTATAACAAGCGCAATGAATCCGGAAGCAATGGCCAGCAGGAACTTTTGGTAAGGCCGCTTTGCTTCCTCCTGCTTTTTGCTGATCTCATCCAGGCGCTGTCCGTTCATAAATGCCAGGAACTCTTTATAGGTCTGTACATCGGTCTGCTTTTTAAATTTTTCCACCTTCAGGGCAACCATAAAAGTAATGATAAAAAGAACCAGTGAAACAGCCATTCCCCACAGATAGAAATAATATACCAACGGGGCGAATGACAGCACGCAGACGGCCAGGAGAACGGTATAAATGTTTCCGTAGATCTTAAATGTTTTGATATCTTCTTTTCTTATTTCTTCCTTCATAAGTTCCAAGTCTCCTTTTATTAATTGATCAAGAGATGTCTGGAATACTGAGCTCATCAGCAATGCACTGTGAATGTCGGGATAGCTTTTCCCGGTTTCCCAGTTGGAAATTGTCTGCCTTGTAACATAAAGCTTTTCGGCCAATTCCTCCTGGGATAGATTAAATTTCGCGCGATATTTTTTGATTTGTGCACCGATTTCCATGATCACTTCATTACCTCCGATCTGCCTTTATGATAACCCGTCAGAGCTTTTGTTGTCTATCAAAAGGATTTGACACAGGCTTGAAATGTGCTGCAAAAAGGATTTTGCGCAAAGTAATCATACCATATTTTACATATCATGTGAAAATGCGGGAGAGGGTAGTTCGTTTGGTTCATAGCTTTTGAACAGCCTTGTAAAAATAAAAGAGAAGCCGTAAACAAATGCCGTAAAACCGACGATCAGCATCAGTACCCTTATGGGAGGAAATAAAACGATAATACCTATTTCAGATAAATGCAGTATCAATAGGATAAAAGTGATTTTTGTATTTGCTAGTGATAAGACCAGGGCATTTTTTATTGTCAGAATAAAACCGTTCTTAAACCGAGCCATAAGAGGAAAGACATAGATCATGCCGGAACAGACCACTGTGCCCAGGATAAATAGAAGAACGCTTACGACGACTGCCAGGGTCCCTTCTGTATGGAACCAGAATACGAAGGAAAAGGTTATAAGAAGTAAAAGGGCTGTAAAAAAAATAAAAGTAAACATGGCCTGCCAGAACATCTCTTTAAAGTGTTGAAAATATTTCCTGATCAAATAGCCGTGTTCGCCCCGCGCCTCCCTCAACATGACCTGATAAAGGGCGGCAAGGGCAGGACCTATGGTAATGACGGGAATACAGGTCATCAAAAATATAAGATTCAAGGCGGCATAATGTGCTGAGGTGTTTAAAAAGTCCATAAGGGGACTGTTCATATTGAATTTCATATGCTTCAACACTCCTTTTTTACTTCTTTAATAAATTATTTCATGGCAGTTTCCCTGAGGCTACCGTTAAAATGCGACTTTTTAAGAAGGGAAAATTCTAGGTTTCCATGAAAAATCCAATGTATGGATATGATAATCTGGAAATTGGCCGGTGGATAAGGGAGTAAACGGAATGATAAACTTTTATAGAGAAAGGAGCGTGAGAGCATGCCGAAAGAGAAAGAAAAAAACACTGAGCCGCGTAAAAAAGGAAATGGAGAGGGGAGCAAAGCAACAATGATCAGGCCGGCTCTGATCAAGGAAAAATACAGATTGTTCTTATTGATTCTGCCGTTTTTGATCCTGTGTTTTATGTTCTCCTATTTCCCTTTGTATGGCTGGGTATACGCACTATTTGACTATAAGGCGCCTTTACGGCTGTCACAATGCGATTTTGTGGGGCTGAAATGGTTTAAGACGCTGTTCAGCAACAGTACTCAGATCAGCCAGCTGCTTGTTGTTATGAAAAATACCTTTGCAATGAGCCTGTTGGGGATCGCCACCTCGTTTTTACCGGTTTTATTTGCGGTATTCTTAAACGAAATTAAGTGTAAATGGTTTAAAAATCTTGTCCAGACCCTGACAACACTGCCAAACTTCATCAGCTGGACCCTTGTGTATTCTATTGCATTCTGTCTGTTTGCACCTTCGGGAATGATGAACACGATACTTCAGGAACTGGGATGGATATCGGCTCCGCTTAAGATCTTGGACAGCGGGGAGCATGTGTGGCTGCAGATGATCCTATGGAGCACATGGAAGGGCTTAGGCTGGGGGGCCATTATGTATCTGGCGGGAATTGCCGGAATAGACCCTGAGCTGTATGATGCAGCAAGCGTGGACGGAGCCAGCAGGTGGCAGAGAATCAAGAACATTACGATTCCTCTTATCATGCCGACATATTTTGTTATGTTGATGTTATCGGTCGCAAATTTCTTAAACAACGGAATGGATCAATACTTTGTATTCCAGAATTCTTTCAATAAGCAGAGCATTCAGGTTTTGGACTTATATGTTTATAATATAGGTATGACGGGAAAAAGCCTGTCGCTTGCTACGGCGATCGGGATACTTAAAAGCTTTGTCAGCGTGACGCTGCTTACGATCGTCAACTTTGTTTCAAGACGTACCAGAGGCGAAAGCATTTTATAGGAGGGAGGGAAAACATGGAAAAGACAACTGAGACAAAAACAAAAGTAAAAGTGGTACATAAAAGAAAAAAGCATACGGTATCGGATGTGGTCTTTCATATTGTCAACTATGGCCTTTTTGCCATATTTACCCTGATCTGTGCCTATCCCTTTTATTACCTGATCATAAATTCCATCAGCGCCAATGATTTAAGCGCCACAGGTATGATCAATTTTATTCCCAAGGCGGTACATTTCCAGAATTATAAAGATGTATTTGGACTGAGCGGTCTGTCCACGGCGGTTCTCGTATCGGTATTAAGGACCGTGATTGGCACGGCATGTACGGTCATGGCATCGGCTTTTCTCGGATTTATGTTTACGCAGGAAAAAATGTGGCATAGGAAGCTCTGGTATAGAATGATGGTCATTACCATGTATTTCAGCGCAGGCCTGATCCCTATGTTCATGACTATGAAGATCTTGCATCTGACCAATACATTCTGGGTATATATCATTCCGGCCATCGTGCAGCCTTTCAACATCATTATGGTAAAGACATTTGTAGAGTCTATGCCCGCAGCGCTTTTAGAGGCGGCGGAAATTGACGGGGCGGGAGTTTTAACAAGATTTTTCAAGATCGTACTGCCTACCAGTACGCCGATTTTGGCTACCATAGCCATCTGGGCGGCAGTGGGGCAGTGGAACTCCTTTCAGGATACGCTTATTTACATCACGGACCAGAAGCTTTATTCCCTGCAGTATCTTTTGTATACTTATTTAAATCAGGCAAGTTCTCTGGCAACTTTAGTTAAGTCCAGCGGAAGCGCCGCAGCAGTGGCGAATCTGGCAACCCAGCAGACACCTACATCCATCAGGATGACGATTTCGGTTGTGGTAGTACTTCCCATTCTGTTTATCTATCCCCTTTTCCAGAAATATTTTGTAAAGGGCATTATGATAGGAGCAGTAAAGGGTTAATAAAAAAATATCGTAGGAGGTAGAAAATGAAAAATAAGATATTAAGAAAAACAATGGCATCAGCGCTCTGTGCCGCATTACTGATCGGTTCCATGGCAGGGTGCGGAAATGATCCGGCCAATGTAGACCAGGCCAGTGCGCCGGGGGCTGCGGCGGAAGGGTCGGCTCATGGCGGTCCTTATGAGGAAACGATCACGATTGATATATTTGATTCCCAGGCAAACTTCCAGGGATTGCAGTCGGGATGGTTTGCGGATGTGGTAAAAGAAAAGTTCAATATGGAGATCAATATCATCGCACCCAATGTAGCGGGCGGCGGAGATACTCTTTTCCAGACACGCTCGGCTAACGGAAATCTGGGAGACGTGATCATAACCAATCTGGATCAGAACCGTTTAAAAGAGCTTGTAGAGGCTGGCCTGGTCATGGACATGACGGATTATATTGACGATTGTCCCAACCTGCAAAGGTATAATGCAGCTATTACTGAGGCAAGCAAACTGGCGGAAAAAGACGGTATCTGGGCAATTCCCAGCGAAGTATCGGATCAGTCCGCTACAGAACCTTGTGATGCTTTGGAACCTACTGTAGCTCCTTCCATCAGGTGGGATATTTACGGACAGATAGGTTATCCCGAAATGAAGGATCTGGATGATTTCCTGGATGTTTTAAAACAGATGCAGGATGCGGCGGGAGAGAGCAAATCGGGAAAGAAACCCTATGCAATTTCCTTGTTTAAAGACTGGGACGGCGATGTTATGCAGAACGCAGACGGCATCAAAGGTCTTTACGGTTACCAGCAGGTAGGATTCTGCATGGCAAAAGTTGACGGCACGGATATTCAGAGCGTTATTGACGACGACGGAATCTATGTGAGGAGTTTAAAATTTTTCTTTGATGCAAACCAGATGGGGTTAGTTGATCCTGAATCCACAACACAGGATTTTGATACGCTTCAGTCCAAATATGAAGACGGCGCCGTATTATATTCCCTCTGGCCCTGGCTTGGAGCAGGAAAATACAATACCATAGAAAATACATCCGAAGGCAGGGGATTTGCCACGGCAACGATCGACGATATGGAGTGTCTGACCTATGGTTCCATGCCTTATGGAAAAATGGGAACGGGCATCATGATCGGAAGCAAAGCCCAGGATCCTCAGAGGATCGCAGATTTCATCGACTGGTTATATTCTCCGGAGGGTGTTGAAATGGCAAATATTATCAACAGCAGTTCCTGCGGACCGGAGGGGCTTACCTGGGAGATGAATGGCGAAGAGCCTGTCCTGACGGACTTCGGCGTAGAAGCGTTTGTTAATAAAACTCCCGACTTAAAGGTTCCGGAAGAATGGGGCGGCGGTTCCTGGATAGACGGACAGTGCGCTTTAAATTACAAGAGCGTAGGCCTGGTGGACTGCAATCCCGATACGGGGATCCCTTACACTTATCTGAAATGGGACAATTATCAGGAGCAGATCGCCACGGAATTATCCAAAGACTGGTCCGAGCACAATGGCGGCGCATTGACGACCATAGACCTCTTAAAAGAAAATAATAATCTGCTGGTATTGCCCGGTTCCAATTATGCGGTACCCGAATACAGCACGGATATCAGTACGATCAAGGAGCAGTGTAAACAGATCATTGTAGAGTATTCCTGGAAAATGGTTTTTGCTTCCAATGAAGAGGAATTCAATGCTTTGTTAAAAGAAATGCAGGATACGGTAAACGGTCTCGGCTATGAGCAGGTTTTGGAGGTTGACATCCAGAACTGTAAAGATCAGTATGCGGCTTTTGACGCAGTAAAAGCAGTATCACAATAATAGAAAATCAATAAAGCAAAAAGAAAGGCTGGCCGCTAGGAGGAACAGCCTTTCTTTTCTGCCCTGTATTCCGATGGGTTAATACCCATGACTTTTCGGAATTTCTGCTGGAAATAATCGACACTTTTGTAGCCGACCCTGGCGGAAATCTCATAGATCCGTAAATCCGTGTCATCTAAAAGCTCCACGGCGTTTTTTATGCGGACCGTATCCAGATAGCTGTTGAAATTCTGCCCTACCTTTTCCTTGAATATCTTGCCCAGGTAGGAACTGTTATAACCGAATAAGCCGGCAATGGTATCAAGCTTGATGCTTTCGTGGTAATTGTGGTTGATATAGTACAGAATATCATCCAAAACGCTTTGGCTGGAGTTATTCCCGATAATATGCATGATCATCTCGAACTGTTCCGAAAAGTAGGAAAGGATCTCATAGAGATAATATTTACGGGTAAGCGTTTCGATGATCCCGGCGTTATGGGCAAAAGGAATCTGGAGGGAACTGTAATTGCCGGCAATCGTCTGCTTGATCTGGAGGAAAATATCGATCAGGAAATATTTGATGGTATTGATCTCCTGATCGCAGAGGTACAGTTTGCGTGAAAGCTCTGAAAGAACCTCTTCAATCTGCCGTCTGTTAAAGGACTGGATATATCCTGTCAATCGGCTGCTGTATGACCTTGCCAGATCAAAATCCAGGGAAATATCTGAATGAAAAGATTCCGGCAGGTCTTCATAGGAAAGCACATGCTGGTTTTCAGTGCAGAAAAAACGTCTGTCCATAAGTTTACAGCAGATTTCATAAGAAGAATGGAGACTGCTTAAATTGGGAGTGACGGGACTGTAAGTTAAAAAAAGAATATCCAAAGGAGACCCTTTTTCGGTTCCCGTTCTGTAATGGGCAAGACATCTGTTGAAACGTTCAATGGCCACTTCGCCCTTTAGGAGAATGATCTCACGGTTATCTATGGTAATATGCTCAAAGACCTGGCTGCCGTGATTTGCGGTCTTTAAAATATCGGCAAAGCTGTAGGTGGTATAGTAAGGGGTATAGCTTTCATAGATCACGACCTGATAAGCGTAGGAAGAGAGTCCTAACTGGCTGTAATGGATCGTGGAGTCAAATTTATCGGAGACAAGAAGCTCATGCAGGATGGAAGCCTTTGCTTTATTGGCATACTGCATCAGGGAGCTTTGTTCGGAAATCCTTTTGTATACCCGTTCCTTCACTTTAAGAATGGCGCGGACCAATTCATCTTTGTCTATAGGTTTGGTAAGATAGTCGGAAGCGCCGCAGTTTAAAGCGGCCTTAGCATATTTGAAATCGGAATAGCCGGAGATAATAATGAAATCTCCCTGAAAGCCTTCCCGGCGTACGGCTTTCATCAGCTCTGTGCCGTGCATTTTAGGCATACGGATGTCTAAAAGCACCAGATCCGGATGGTGGTTTCTGATTTTTTCCAGGGCATCCTCAGCGGTTGCGGATTCCCCCAGGATATAAAATCCGAATTCTTCCCATAAGATGGTGTGCCTAAGGCCCTGCCGGATAAATTGTTCGTCGTCTACGATGAGTACGCTGATAAGATCGTTTTCCATGATATTTTCACTCCTTAACTCTGAACAGGCGTATTTGGAAGCAGTAGTGTGACAGTTGTTCCCTGTTCTAAAACACTGTCGATTCTAAGAGTGTATTTTTCTCCGTAAAAAAGCTTTATCCTTTGGTTGATATTATATAATCCTATGCTCGATGCGGAATCGGGGGAATGATATCTTATGTTATTCCTTACTGTTTCGAGGGTTTTTTCGTCCATGCCGATTCCGTTATCGGATATGCTGATCCTAAGAAAGCTGTTCTTCACATCAATGGAAATGGTAACATATCCGTTTTCATATATTTCCTCCAGCCCGTGTATGATGGAATTTTCTACAATAGGCTGCAGAAGCAGAGGAAGGATCCGGATTCTTTCGGGGTCACAGTCAGGTGCTATATGGAAGACGGCATTGACCCGATCGCCGAATCTTAGGCGCTGGATTGCCAAATAGGTTTTTATGTAATTCAGTTCTTTTTGCAGGGTGGTGCTGTTGGTGCCTGTATTTTCCAAAACATAATGCATGGATTTTCCCAGCAGATTGATAGAATCCACCACTGCCTGGCTGTCGCAGGTAAGGGCCTGTACACGTATCGTTTCCAATGTGTTATACAGAAAATGGGGGTTGATCTGGCTCGCAAGCATGTTGTATTCCATCTGCTGCTGCTTGTTGATCAGTTTCTGCTCATTGATTTTTGTTTCATAGTAAAGGGATTCCTTGTGCCGGATCAGATCGATGGTGGTCTGCAGATCCTTAAAGGTTTCGGCAAGCTCGTCATCTCCCCGGAAGGTCTCTATGATGTTATAGTCCCCCAGGCTTGCCTGATGCATGGCGCTTTTTAAAGTAACGATCCTCTGGCTGAAGTAACGGGTAAAAACAAAGATGATGAAAAGCGGGACCAGAGTGGAAAACAGTATGATAAACAAATAGATCAGGATGATCCGGTTAATATGGGAAAAGGCGCTGCTGTCGCTGACTTTAATATAAAAAAGGGTATTGGTCTTATAGGTGCGGAAGGTAAGAATGTTTGTCAGTTCTTTTTTTCCGTCCGTATCGGTTATTCCGTTATAGCGGAAAAAACCGCCGTTAAAGCCGTCCGGAAACTGCATGTCCCATCCTGTGAAAGCGGTATCCGAGGAATAAAATATGGTCCCGTCATCCAGGGCTGCCGTGATCTTATAAACATTTTGCTCTATGCGGTTTTTGATATTGTTGTTGTCAAGGCATATAACGAGGTAAGCCCGGTATTCTCCGGAAACGATGGCGATCCTCCGGATCAGGCATAACTCGTATACATCCTGCTCCAGACGGTTTTTGTGAGATATATAGCCCCAGCTTTCCCAGACATTTTCGGGCAGCTCCTGATACCAGGCGCAGTCGGTAAAGTCGGAAACACAGGATATATAGGGACCGTTCTTTATATGCGGATTATCCGTATAGATGTGGATGGATGAGATGGAGGCATTATAATTGTAGATTCCGCTTAAGGAACTTTCCAGCAGAGCGTAATTTGAATAGTCTTCGGGCGTATTGCAGTCGGAGCCGAATAATTTCATGCAGCCTTTACTGCTCAAAACCGGATCTGAAGCGGTGTAGGCAGCCGTGGTAATGTCAAATAATATGGATTGGACTCTTGCGCAGTCCGCATGTATGAGCGAAGAATAGTATTCAAGCATTTGGTTTTTGGTCTGAATAATAGCGAAGACTCCCAGTATGCTTATGGGAAGAATGACAGACAGAAAGAAAATCCCCCGGATCTGTGACAGTATTTTGTTCGCCTTTCCGATTTTTGAAAATAAATGCCGCATACTTTTTCCCCTCATAGAAATATGCCCCCATGATGCAAGAAGGCAATTAAAATGCCATTCTACCTAATATTAATAAAATTATAATAAATAAAAATACAAAATACCAGTTCCCCTTATTTTTTTATTCATATAAAAATCAGAGATGTTATCCTGTAAAAATCAGACATTTTCCAATAAGAGGAAAAGAAACCTTAAGACAGATGGAATTTGTATGGTATCTGGGGAAAAGGTAAAATGATAAAATTTAGGAAACGGGAGGAGATCAATCATGATATTACAGGAAAGACTTGAAAAGATCGCATATGGCGGAGATTATAACCCGGAGCAGTGGCCGGAAGAAATCTGGGAAGAGGATATGCGCCTGCTTAAACTTGCGGGGATAGATACTCTTACCTTAAACACATTTTCCTGGGCCATGCTTCAGCCGGGGGAGGAGCAGTATTGTTTTGATACCCTTGATAAGATTATGAATATGGTCAGGGAAAACGGAATGAAGGTCATTCTTGCCACCTCTACCAGCGCCCATCCGGCATGGATGGCAAAAAAATACCCGGACGTCTTAAGAGTGGATTTCAAAGGGAGAAAAAGAAAATTCGGAGACCGGCATAATTCCTGCCCGAACAGCCAGAGTTACAGGCGATTTTCAGCTTTGCTTTCTTCAAAGCTGGCAGAACGGTACAAGGATTTTGACAATATCATTGGCTGGCATGTTTCCAATGAATACGGCGGGGAGTGCTTTTGCGAAAACTGTGAAAAAAAATTCCGCTTGTGGCTCATGGAACGGTACAAAACGTTGGACGCCTTAAATAAAGCATGGAATACAAGCTTTTGGAGCCATACCTTTTACAACTGGGACGAAATTGTCCTTCCTGATATAAGAAGCGAGCATTTTGAATATGAAAAGACGACGTTTCAGGGAATCTCCTTAGACTACAGGCGTTTTATGTCAGATTCCATTCTGGAATGCTATCTTCTGGAATACAGAGCCATCAAAGAACAGATTCCCTGTGCGGCGGTTACCACTAACCTGATGGGATTTTATAAAAATCTGGATTATTTTAAATGGGCGAAGTATCTGGATTTCGTTTCATGGGATAATTATCCGCAAAATGAGGATCCTTATGAAAAAACGGCCATGGCGCACGACCTGATGAGAGGAATAAAACAGGGGCAGTCCTTTGCTCTTATGGAACAGACGCCGAGCGTTACTAACTGGCAGCCTTATAATGCCTTGAAGCGTCCCGGCGTGCTGCGGCTTTTGAGCTATCAGGCAGTTGCCCACGGCGCGGACACCGTTCTGTATTTCCAAATGAGAAGGAGCATAGGCGCCTGCGAGAAATACCACGGGGCCGTCATAGACCATGTGGGCACGGAGCATACGAGAGTGTTTAAGGAGGCCGCAGAACTCGGGCAGGAGCTTTCAAGAATCGGGGGATGTACCCTGGGGATGAGGACGAAATCCGGGATAGCGGTGGTCATGGACTGGGATAACTGGTGGGCCATAGAGTATTCCGCAGGACCCAGTTGTGAATTAAAATACAGAAATGAGTTAGAAAGATTTTACGGCGCATTGAGGAAAATGGGATATAATGTAGATGTAATATCCATGGAGGATGAATGGTCGGCATATTCGATCGTGGCTGCGCCGGTCCTTTATATGGTAAAAGGAAATGATGATGAAAAGATCCGTTCTTATGTGAGGGACGGGGGAATTTTTATCACGACGTTTTTCAGCGGAATTGTTCAGGAAAATGATCTGGTAACCCTGGGGGGATATCCGGGGAAGCTCCGGGATATTCTCGGCATATGGGTAGAGGAAGAGGACGCCCTGCCTGCGGGGTATCAAAACGGTTTCTGCTATAAGGGGGAAAAATATCCGGCAGAGCTTCTGTGCGACCTCCTGCATACGGAAGGGGCGGTGCAAATAGATGACGAAGGATATCTGGAAGACTTCTATAAGGGAATGCCTGTGTTGACCGTACATCCTTTTGGAAAAGGAAAGGCCTATTACATAGCTACCGCATCAAACGAAGGGTTTTATCGGGAATTTTTGGGAGATATCTGCAGGGAAGCAGCAGTTTACCCCGTTATGGAGGTGCCGGAGGGAATCGAGGTCACAAGCAGGGAAGACGAAAAGGGCCGGCGGGTCATTTTTCTTATGAACCACAGCGGCAGTGACCGGGTAATAAATCTGCCCTTCAATGCCATGGAGCTTATAGAGAACAGACCAATTGAAAAAGGAAATTTTTTATTAAAAAGTAAAGATGTGAAGCTTTTGATGCCGCAGGAAGGAAAGGAGACTGATTTATGAAATTCGAAAACGGATGCTGGATCATGAAGGAGGGGTGTGCGTGCTTTTCCCCGGAACAAGTGTATTTTTCCAGACAGGAAAAGGACAAAGAAGTCTTGTGCGCGCCTACGCACAAGATCATTCACAGAGGCGATACGCTGGGTGGAATCAACCTGACCGTAGAGATTACTGCGCCCATGCCTGAGGTAATCAGGGTAAGGGCTTATCATTATAAAGGCGTGATAAAGGATGCGCCGGAATTTGAATTAAATATCCGGGAGGGACAGCCTCTGGATGTATGGGAGGATGACGGAGAAATCCGTGTAAAAAGCGGCAGTCTCATGCTGGTTATCCAAAAGGAACCCTGGGCCATGAAATATTACAGGGACAAGGAGCTGATATGCACCAGCCAGAAAAAGGATCTGGCCTATATAAAGACCGACTGGCGCGGGGATGCATATGTATCCTCAAACGATCGGGATGCCTATATGAGGCAGAGACTTTCCCTGGGGGTCGGAGAACTGGTCTATGGAATGGGAGAGCAGTTCTCGGCCATGGTACGTAACGGGCAGTCCGTGGATATCTGGAATGAGGACGGCGGAACGTCAACAGACCAGTCTTATAAAAACATACCCTTTTATCTGTCAAACAAGGGGTATGGCGTTTTTGTAAACCATCCCGAAAGGGTTTCCTTTGAAACTGCAAGCGAAGCGGTCAACAAGGTGGAATTTTCCGTGCCGGGGGAAAGCATTGACTATTTCTTGATAAACGGGCCGTCAATGAAAGATGTGCTGGTAAGATATACCGATTTGACGGGAAAGCCGGCCCTTCCGCCGGCATGGACTTTCGGACTGTGGTTGTCCACATCCTTTACTACGAGCTACGATGAAAAAACGGTCATGAATTTCATTGACGGTATGCTGGAGAGGGATATTCCTTTAAAGGTATTTCACTTTGACTGCTTCTGGATGAAGGATTTCCACTGGTCGGATTTTACGTGGGATGAGGATGTTTTCCCGGATCCTGAGGGGATGCTTGAAAGGATCAAAAGGAAGGGGTTGAAAATATGCGTATGGATCAATCCCTATATCGGGCAGGAATCGTCATTGTTTGACGAAGGGATGGAAAAGGGATATTTCCTGAAACGTCCCGACGGTTCCGTATGGCAGTGGGATATGTGGCAGCCGGGCATGGCAATCGTGGACTTTACCAATCCTGATGCATGCGGCTGGTTCCAGGATAAACTGGAAGAACTTCTGGATATGGGAGTGGACTGCTTTAAAACGGATTTCGGCGAAAGGATTCCTACGGACTGTGTGTATTTTAACGGCATGAACCCGGTAAAAATGCATAATTATTATACTTATCTGTATAATAAGGCCGTTTTTGAACTGCTGGAAAGAAAAAAGGGAAAAGGAGAAGCGGTACTCTTTGCAAGAAGCGCTTCTGCAGGCGGGCAGAAATTCCCGGTTCATTGGGGCGGGGATTGTTTTTCGGATTATGAGTCTATGGAACAGAGCTTAAGGGGCGGACTTTCCCTTCAGATGTCGGGGTTTGGATTCTGGAGCCATGATATAGGCGGATTTGAAAATAAATCCACTGCGGATGTATACAAGAGATGGTGTGCTTTCGGACTGCTGTCTTCCCACAGCCGTCTTCATGGAAGCAGCTCTTACAGAGTTCCGTGGAATTATGATGCGGAAGCTGTGGATGTGCTCAGATTTTTTACAAAATGGAAAATGAGGCTTATGCCATATATCTGGAAAACTGCCGTGGATGCCCACAATACAGGAATTCCATCCATGCGCGCTATGGTCCTGGAATTTTCGGAGGATAGGAACTGCCGTTATCTGGATAAGCAGTACATGTTGGGAGACAGTCTTTTGGTGGCGCCCATATTTAATGATAAGGGAAGGGGGGAATATTACCTTCCCAAAACGGAAGGGCTCTGGACGGATTTCTTTACCGGAGAAAGGCAGGAAGGAGGAAGATGGTACGAAAGGGATTACGGATACTGCGAAATCCCGTTGATGGTAAGGCCGGGTTCTGTTATAGCGGTGGGAGCGGAAGAAACGAAGCCGGATTATGATTATGCCGATCATGTGACTTTCAGGATTTATGAGCCGGAAGGAGCTTTTAAATGGGAACTGTTTGGAAGCGACGGAAATAAGACAGGGATTCTTTGCCTGGAGCGAAAGGACAGGGAGCTTACCGTCATATATGACGGAACGAAGGCTTTTGAGATTGAACTGATGAATATTGAAGTGGAAAAAGCAGATGGTGCGGACATAAGAAAGGAACCTCATAAAACGGTTCTGACCGGCTGCGAGAGCGAAATACGCTGTATTTTGGCAGAGAAAGGTTAATAAAACAGGGACTTTACGGATTGAGAAAAATAAGCTCTTTTCTCTTTCTATAAGTCCCTGTTTCTATTTTTGCCTATACGGGTCAAATGAACATGCTTTACTTCTCCAGATTTTTAAATGCCGTGGAAAGCATCAGCTTGATCCTGTTCAACTGGTTGACTTCGCTGGCGCCCGGGTCATAATCGATGGCGACGATGTTGCTGTCGGGATACTGACGGCGCAGCTCTTTGATCACGCCTTTTCCTACTACATGGTTGGGCAGACAGCCAAAGGGCTGGGTACATACGATATTGGGCGTTCCAGAGTGGATCAATTCTAACATTTCTCCGGTCAAAAACCAGCCTTCTCCGGTCTGGTTGCCGATGGAAACAATGGTTTTGGCATAATCGACCAAATCATAAATATTGGCAGGCGGATCAAAATGACGGCTGTTTTTTAAAGCCTTTGCAGCAGGGGCACGGAAACGGTCGACCATCCAGATCAGGAATCTGCTGGCATAGGCTGTCTTTTTGGACATGCCAAGTTGCTTTGCCTTATAAATCTGATTGTAGAAACAGTACATCATGAAATCCAGTAAATCGGGGCAGACTGCCTCGGCGCCTTCCGCTTCCAACAGCTCAGCCAGATGGTTGTTGGCTTCCGGCAGGAATTTAACCAGGATTTCCCCGACGATGCCTACCCGGGGCTTCTTTTCATCCGTAACAGGCAGCTCGTCAAACTCCTTAATGATCTGCCTGCACAGCTTTTTAAACCTGGAAAAGGAAGGATGCTTTGCGGAAACAAAATCCTGGCATTCCTTCAGCCATTTTTGGTGCAGGGCGTTGGCGGAGCCTTTTTCTTTTTCATAAGGGCGCATCCGATAGAGACAGCGCATGAAAATATCGCCGAGAATAGCTCCGTAAACGGCACGCAGAAGCATATCGGCATTTAATTTGAAACCGGGATTGCTCTCTAAGCCTGACATATTCAGGGAAATGACCGGTATGTGCTCCATGCCCGCCTTTGCAAGGGCGCGGCGGATAAAGCCGATATAGTTGGTGGCGCGGCACCCTCCTCCGGTCTGGGTAATGACAACCGCGACCTTATTCAGATCATATCTGCCTGAATTTAAGGCATTCATGATCTGCCCTACAACGATCAAGGAAGGGTAACATGCGTCATTATTCACATATTTCAGTCCTGTATCCACCGCATGGCGGTTATTTTCGGGAATTACTTCAAAGTTGTACCCGCAGGCCTTAAAGGCAGGCTGTAAGACTTCAAAGTGAATAGGAGACATCTGGGGGCAGAGAATGGTATAATCCTTCCGCATTTCCTCCGTAAAAATAACCCTGTTCAACGCTGTGGAGTGAATAGTGCGTTCCCTTTCCTTCTGTTCCTTTACCCTGAGGGCAGCGATCAGGGAACGGACGCGGATACGGGCGGCTCCCAGATTGTTGACCTCATCGATCTTTAAACAGGTATAGATCTTATTCGAACCGGAAAGGATATCGTTTACCTGATCCGTTGTAACGGCATCCAGGCCGCAGCCGAAGGAGTTTAACTGGATCAGGTCCAGATTATCCGTGGTGCGCACAAAAGCGGCGGCAGCGTAAAGCCTGGAATGGTACATCCACTGGTCCGATACGATCAAAGGACGTTCGGGCTTTCCTAAATGGGAAACGCTGTCCTCTGTCAAAACGGCAATATCGTAGGAATTGATCAATTCGGGAATGCCGTGGTTGATCTCAGGATCGATATGGTAAGGACGGCCGGCAAGGACAATTCCCCGCCTGCCTGTTTCTTCCAGATATTTTAACGTTTCTTCCCCTTTTTTGCGCATATCGTTCCTTGCGCATTCCAGTTCGTCCCAGGCCTTCTTTATGGCTTCACGCACTTCTGCGGCGGGGATATCGGGAAATTCCTTTACTAAAACATCCCCTATGGTCTTTACGTCCCGGAAATTCAGGAAGGGATTCTGAAAACGGATGTCTCCCCGTCCGATCTCTTCCACATTATTTTTGATGTTCTCCGAATAAGAAGTAACGATGGGGCAGTTGTAATGGTTGTTAGCGCCTTCTACCTCATCCCTTTCATAAAACAGGGCGGGGTAGAAGATAAAGTTTACCCCCTGCTTAATGAGCCAGGAAACGTGGCCGTGGGCAAGCTTGGCGGGGTAGCACTCGGATTCGCTGGGAATGGATTCGATGCCCAGCTCATAAATCTTATGGGTGGAAACGGGAGAGAGTACTACCTGGTATTTTAATTCCGTAAAAAAGGTAAACCAGAAGGGATAGTTCTCGTACATATTTAAAACCCTGGGAATACCTACCTGTCCCCTTTCGGCCTGGTCTATGGGCAGAGGCTCATAACCGAAGATCCGTTCATGTTTGTATTCAAACAGATTGGGCAGATGGTTGGCGTTTTTCTCCTTGCCGATGCCCCGTTCGCAGCGGTTGCCGGAAATATACTGTCGTCCGCCGGAAAACTGGTTGATGGTAAGGCGGCAGTTGTTGGTACAACCCCTGCATTTTGCCATGCGTGTGGTAAATTCCAGCGATCTGATCTTATCGATGGATAACATGGTGGTAATAGCGGTCTCTTTATCGTTATTACATTGTTTCTGAAGCTTTTCGTGGCAGCGTTCCTTTGCGATCAGGGCAGCGCCGAAGGCTCCCATGATACCTGCAATATCGGGACGGACCGCCTCACAGTCTGCGATTTTTTCAAAGCTGCGCAGTACGGCGTCGTTGTAGAAGGTTCCGCCCTGTACCACGATCTTTTTGCCAAGCTCCGAGGCGTCGGAAACCTTGATTACCTTAAATAATGCATTTTTAATGACGGAGTAGGCGAGACCGGCGGAAATATCCGCAACGGACGCCCCTTCCTTCTGTGCCTGCTTTACCTTGGAGTTCATAAATACGGTACAGCGGGTGCCCAGGTCGATGGGGTGGGCTGCAAACAGGGCTTCCTTTGCAAAATCCTGTACGCTGTAATTTAAGGACTGGGCAAAGGTTTCAATAAAGGAACCGCAGCCCGAAGAGCAGGCTTCGTTTAACTGAACGCTGTCCACGGTCTGGTTCTTGATCTTGATGCATTTCATGTCCTGGCCGCCGATGTCCAAGATACAGTCCACATCGGGGGAGAAAAAGGCTGCCGCATAGTAATGGGCGACGGTTTCCACTTCCCCTTCGTCCAAAAGGAAGGCGGCTTTCATCAGGGCTTCTCCGTATCCGGTGGAGCAGGAGTGCACGATCTTCGCTCCTTTGGGCAGTTTTTCATAAATATCACAAATAGCGGAAATCGCCGTTTTTAAGGGACTTCCGTTGTTGTTGCTGTAAAAGGAATAAAGGAGCCTGCCGTCCTCGCCGATCAAAGCCACCTTTGTGGTGGTGGAGCCGGCGTCGATTCCCAGATAACAATTTCCTTTATATTCTTCCAGATTTCCGGTGGTAACTTTGTTGCTATTATGGCGGGCGGTAAAGGCTTCATATTCCTCATCCGAAGCAAAGAGAGGCTCTAGGCGCTCCACTTCAAATTCCATCCGGATGCCGTTTGACAATTTATCCGCCATTTCCATAAGGTTAAAGGAAACATCTTCCTTTGCATTTAAGGCAGAGCCTACCGCCGCAAACAAATGGGAATGTTCGGGGGCGATGATATGGGTATCATCTAATTTTAATGTGCGGATAAAGGCCGCCTTTAATTCCGATAAAAAGTGGAGAGGGCCGCCTAAAAAGGCAACGTGCCCCCTGATGGGTTTGCCGCATGCAAGACCGGAAATGGTCTGGTTGACCACTGCCTGGAAAATGGAAGCGGCAAGATCCTCCTTGGTTGCCCCTTCGTTGATCAGGGGCTGGATATCCGTTTTGGCAAATACGCCGCAGCGGGCGGCTATGGTATAAAGAGACTGGTAGTTTTTGGCATATTCATTTAAACCGGAAGCATCCGTCTGCAGTAAGGAGGCCATCTGGTCGATAAAGGAACCCGTGCCGCCGGCACAGATACCGTTCATACGCTGTTCCACGTTGCCGCCTTCAAAATAGATGATCTTGGCGTCCTCGCCTCCGAGTTCGATGGCCACGTCCGTCTGAGGCGCATAGTCGGTCAATGCGCTGGAAACGGCAATAACCTCCTGCACAAAAGGCACTCCCAGATGGTTTGCAAGGGTCAGTCCGCCGGAACCGGTAATCATGGGATTTACCGAAAGGTCGCCCAGCTCCGTAACCGCTTCTTTTAACAGGTCGGAAAGGGTTTCCTGAATATTTGCAAAATGTCTTTTATAATCAGAAAATAAAATTGTATGTTCATTATTTAAGATCGCAATTTTTACCGTAGTGGAACCGATATCGATTCCTAATGCGTATCCTTGCTTTCTCATTTTGGTTCGCTCCTTCTAACTTGCTTTTTCTACACCAGACTACATTATATGACAAGGTTTTCAAAAATGCAATTATTTCAGATGTTAAGAATTTGGTAACTTTATGAAAGAAAAATGAATTTTACCGCCTTTTGTTTACACTGGCAAGTCCACATGATAAAATACTATGGGTGTATAAACTAAAATATGATAGAGATTAACAGAGGTGTAACAGGAATGTTGTGGTTTTATAAAATGGAAAATAAATACGGGAAATATGCCATTCCCAATCTGACCAGATACCTGATCATCGGCTATGCCATCGGGTATGCCCTTGAAATTTCGGCTGAATTCGGCGGGACCATAGCGGCAGGGATCTTATCTTATATGACGTTGGATGTGGCGGCCATCCTTCATGGGCAGATCTGGAGGATCGTGTCATGGCTTTTGATACCGCCGGGGTCGCCGAGCATTTTTATCCTGATAACGCTGTATTGCTATTACAGGATCGGCAATATGCTGGAAAATACATGGGGGACATTCCGTTATAATGTATTTATGTTTTCTGGATTTATCTTTACGCTGATCGGCGCTTTCGTATTATATCTTATTCTTGCGATCATGGGCGGAAATATCTGGGGCAGCGTTCCCTTAGAAAGCCTGTCGGCAATGGCGGCCTATATGTTCAGCACATATTATGTCAGTATGTCTATCTTTCTGGCATTTGCCATTACATTTCCGGATATACAGATGCTGTTTATGTTTGTCATTCCCATTAAGACCAAGATCTTAGGCGGCATCTATGTGCTCATGATGGTCTACCAGATCATGCAGACCTTCCGCTACAGCGGCATCCTCATGGGGATTGCAACTTCCGTAGTGATCGGATTCTCGCTTTTGAATGTACTGGTATTCTTTATCATTACCCGGAAGAATTTCAGGACCCCTTCCCAGATGAAGCGGCAGAAGGATTATCAGAGGCATGTGGTTAAAATGAAAAAGCTGACAAGACATAAATGTGCCATCTGCGGCAGGACGGAAGAAACCGATCCGGATGAGCAGTTCCGGTTCTGTTCTAAATGCGAGGGAAATTATGAATATTGTTCAAAGCATATTTATACCCATGCCCATGTAAAGAAGGGACAGTAAAGGGACAGTAGATGTTATGGGATTAAGAAAAAACAGTTGTTACGGAAGCGTATAATTGTGATGTTATGTAAACCATATAGTAAGATGAGTTGATGATTATACAGTAAGATAAATTGATGATTATACGGTAAGATCGGATAAATTGGATAATTATGTAAATGACCTTATGTAAACATAATATAAGGGCGGGATATAAATTGGGAAACAAAGAGGATTGTGGACAGGAGAAATAATGGGACAGGAAGAGATTTTCAGAAAAGAACTGGCAGAGCTATTACGCCTGGGGAAAAAACAGGGCAATCGTTTGTCAAAAGAGCAGGTAAACGAGGCGTTTCCGGCTTCGGGAATCGACAAAAACAAGCTTTCCTTTATTTATGATTATTTAATGCAGAATAAAATCTCCGTAGGAGAGGCTCTTGACTTGGAAGAGGAGTGGAATAATGAGGAGGCGTTGAATCCCGAAGACAGAGACTTTTTTGCCATGTTTATGGAAGAACTGGACGGCTTGCCTTTTGTATCGGAGGAAGAAAAGACGGCTCTGATCCTGTCTGCCATGGAGGATGACAAAGCGGCTGCGGACAAGCTGCTTACCGTATTTCTGCCCAAGGTAGTGGAAATCGCAAAGCTCTATGCGGGTCAGGGCGTTTTAATGGAGGATCTGATCGGGGAAGGAAATGTGGCCCTGATGAGTGCGGTATCTATGGTAAGCTGCGTGGAAAAACCGGAGGATGCGGAAGGATTTTTTGCGGGAATGATCATGGACGCCATGGAAGTGCTGGTATCCGCCGAAGGAGATTTAAAGGAAATTGATGAAAAAATCTTAGAGCAGGTAAACAGGGTGGCGCTGGCGGCGGAGGAATTATACAAAGATCTGCGAAGAAAAGTTACCCCGGAAGAACTGGCGGCGGAGACGGACTTAACGGTAGGAGAGATCGAAGAGGCTTACAGGCTCAGCGGGGAACAGATCGATACGCTTGAGGTAAAATTGAGCGACTGACCGATATGCGGTATATAAGTGGTCGGGGCGAAAGTATAGTCCTTTGCCGTAAGGTGGAGGACTTTTTTTATAGTAAGGCCGGAACAAATGAAGAAAATGATTAAGCGGCAGAAAGGAGACAGCCATGGAATGTATCCTAAGGAAATGGAAAATAGAAGATGCCAAAGAACTGGCGGAGCTTTTGAACAATCCGAAGATTTTAGACAATCTGCGTGACGGACTGCCTTATCCTTACACCCGGAAAGACGCAGAGGAATACATATCATCTATGCTTTCGGCTGACGAAGAAAAAACATTTGCCTTTGCTATTACCGCTGACGGCAGGGTCGTCGGCAGCATCGGCATTTTCAGATGTGATAATATTCATTTCAGGACGGCGGAAATGGGTTATTATATCGGAGAGCCTTATTGGGGAAAGGGCATGGGAACCGATGCAGTCAGGCAGGCTTGTGATTATGTGTTTTCGAATACTGACATTATCAGGATATTTGCAGAGCCTTTTTCCTATAATACGGCTTCCTGCCGGGTATTGGAAAAAGCGGGCTTTGCTTTTGAAGGGCTTTTAAGGAGCAATGCAGTTAAAAACGGCAGGGTAATCGATATGAAAATGTATTCGCTGATAAAAGGAGAACAGTAAAATGAAGCAGTATATATCAAACGGAGGCGGCTGTATTGTGACGCAGTCAATTTTGCAGGGAAAGACTCCGTTAAAGTGGCTTTTCAGAGAGGCTCCGGTTAATGAGGTTGATAACGGCTGGCGTGCAATGGGCAGGGATGATACCCGGGAATATATTGACCAGAGCGCCAATCATGCGATATGTGATATTAATATGCGATTAATATAGAGCCGGCGGTTTTAAACGTGTACGAGATGCCTGTGGGGACAGATTTGGAATTTGTAGAGGATGCCACGGGAAAATATTTTGTGGATACCAGAACAGGAGAGAAAATCAGGGAAAGGGTAAAATCCGGCATTTTACCGGGAAACTATCCGGTTATTCTGGCTGTTATGGATTCTCTTGTTGCAGGGCTGGTTTGTTTTTGTGATGAAAAGGCAGCCGAGAGTCATTGGCGGTTTATAGATAAATGGTACGGACAAAATCCGAAAGGAAATTTATATGATGATTATTTCTGCCGGCTCTTTGCAAAAAGCTATCGGCAAAACCCGCAATATCAGCGTCCGGAGGGAGATTTCCTTCTATGGGAAAACCCCGAAGACGGTACGCAGATTGTCATGTTTGCCAGCGGATTAGGGGACGGTTATTATTCTCCTTACTGGGGTATGGATGAAGACGGCAGAATATGTGAGTTAGTAGTCGTCTTTATGGACCCGGAATTGTTTTAACAGGGGAGCGGAAGTCTAAGGAATCAGGACAAAAATGCCGATAAAATAGAAAAGGCCTTAAGCCTTGGGAAACGGATTTCACAGTATAACAATTCACGGAGGAATGAATATGAGTAAGATTGAGAACAGCTATGGGGTTTCCGGTTATTACGGCAGCCAGAATACGCAGAAACAGCAGAAAAGCAAAAGCACAAAAAAGACGGAAACAACAGGAAAAACCAATAAGGTAAGCCAGCCGAAGCTTTCTAAAAAAGCCCAGGAGCTTTTGGAAAAGCTGCGGAAAACCTACGGCAATATGGATTTTATGGTGGCTGACTATGACAGGGGAGAGGAAGCGAAAGAGCTTCTTTCCAGAGGAACAAAAGAATTTTCCGTTCTCTTTTCCACAGAAGAACTTGAGAAAATGGCTTCTGATGAAAAGTATGAGAAGGAATATATGGACCGGGTACAGGGTGCGGTACGCATGTCTGAACAGATCAATAAGCAGTTTGGCTTTGAATCCGCAGGCGGCAAAGGTTCTGGCGACAGCATCATTACCAGAATGGGAATTGCTTTCAATAAGGACGGTACAGTGGACTTTTTCGCCGAACTTGAGAAAGCAGGAGAGCAGCAGAAGGCTATGATAGAGAAATCCCTGGAAAAGCATGCCGGAGAAAAGAAAGCCGCTGCAAAGAAAACTACCGTTACGGCATCCACCATGGACGAACTGATCAAGAAGATCAATGAGGTTGACTGGAATAAAGTCAAGGAAACGGAAAAGACTGAAGGAGATAAATTTGATTTTTCGATATAGAAAATAAGAAAAAAGCTCCTTGCATATGATACGGCTGCGAAAAAGGCGGCCGTATTTGCTTTTTAGTCCTTCTTTCTGTATAATGCCTTTATAATAACAGGATGGGAGGAGCGTTTCATGCAGCATAAAGTAAAAGTAACCGTTATAGATAAAAAATTATATTCCGATCTGCAGGCGGAGTTTTGTGCAGACCCTGACGCAGGGGCGTGTCCCTGTTATCATGTGGGCGATGAATTTTTGTTTGAACGCTATGGAAAGGCAGACGATTTCTGGCATATGGGGCTTCGAACTTTAAAGAATGACGTTAAAAATACGGCTTCCGTGGCTGGCAAAGATGCGTTCCCCCATTGTTCGGAAGCGTGGGACGCCATCAGCAGATACATCTATACCGGGCTGCAGGGCGGCTCTATCATGCGCGGTTGGATGAATGACGAGCGCATCATGATTGCCTGCTGTTCCGACGGGACAAGACCTGTCATTTTCAAAATTGAACGTTTAGACTATAAGGCAGTATATGTGGAAGGCATAAGCTGCGACGCCTGCCGGGCTAAGATCAGGAAAGTCCTGGAGGACATAGAGGAAGTCAAGGATGTGATATTCCGGAAAGAGGAAGGGGAAAAGGAATACATAGAACTTTTTCTCGATAAGGATATTGGGGATGATGTGATCAGGGATACTGTGCAAAGCCTTGGCGAATATCAGATAGTGAGGATTGATTAAATGACAGCTCTAAATGAAAACGACTACAAATATGTGATCCAGGATTTTTCCAGCTATTATATCGGAGCAAGGCTTTCCTACGGGGAGCTTGCAGAAAACGAAAATACGCCGGGAAGGTTTAAGGATGCGGTTTACAGAATCTTCTTAAAAGAGACGGATCCTGCCATGACCATAGCGGAGCATCTTATCAGCCTGGAAGAGACTTCCATGTGCTGCCTGGCATTTTCCCAGCTGCGTATCCGGATCAAGGTCACGGCCCTTATACAGAAACCGGATAAAAAAGGAAACCTGAAGGAAGTTTATGAGACAAAGGACTATTCCCTGGATGAATTTTTGAAACAGAAAGAAATAAAAGAAAATCCGGAACAATATCTGATTCAGGAAATCTGCTTTAAAAAGCGTCATCTGATGATGATGCATGTGTGACGGGAGGAAAGGATCATGTTCCATTTTGGATTTTCATATGTAGGTTTGTTATATCTGGTCATGCTCTTTGTACCGAATATCATTTGGACGAAATACAAGCCCGAAGGATATGATGAATATGCAAAGAATGAAAACAAGCTTCTTCTGATCCTTGAGAGGGTCGGGGAAGCGCTTGTATGCGTACTTGTGCTGATATTTTCGGACTTTAATATCAGAAAGACTTACTGGGTCATATGGCTGGCACTTTCATTCATGCTTATGCTTTTTTATGAGGCGTATTGGATGAGATATTTCAAAAGTAAACACGAAATGAAGGACTTCTACAGCAGCTTTTTGGGAGTGCCGGTGGCTGGTGCAACCCTTCCGGTAATCGCCTTCTTTCTTCTTGGAATATACGGCTGCAATGCGTTCTTGCTTGCAGCTGTCATAATACTTGGAATCGGCCACATCGGCATTCATCTGCAGCATAAAAACGAGATATTGGAAAAACAAAAAAGATAACTGCCCGTTTGCATATTAAAATGGACCGGGTGGGCAGACATTTCCCACGCATACCACAATATTTCAGATAAATCATGCGCCGCTTATAATGTGATATTTTACCCGAACAATTGAAGGAGGAAACGAAAAATGTATGAATTGGTACAAGTCAGTGAGAAATGCTATTACATAAACTGCCCTGCAAAGATCGGTGTCTATGTTGCGGACAAGGATCATGTCTATCTGATTGACAGCGGGAATGATAAGGATGCCGGGAGGAAGGTCAGGCAGATACTGGAAAAGAATGGCTGGCATTTGGCGGCTATACTGAATACCCACTCCAATGCAGACCATATCGGCGGAAACAAATATCTGCAGGGGCAGACGGGGTGTAAGATTTATTCCGGCGGCATAGAGGCGGCTTTCACAAAATACCCGGTCTTGGAGCCATCTTTCCTTTATGGTGGCTATCCGTGTAAGGACTTGCGGCACAAATTCCTGATGGCGCAGGAGAGCGATGTGACAGGTTTTTCGGACGAAAGTTTCCCGAAGGGGATTGAAGTGATACCTCTGCCGGGGCATTTCTTTGACATGGTGGGATTCCGTATGCCGGAGGGTGTGGTGTTCCTTGCGGACTGCATCAGCAGCAGGGAGACTCTGGATAAATATGCCGTTTCATTCATCTATGATGTGGGCGCTTATCTGGAAACACTGGATATGGTGGAGGGGATGGAGGCGGCAATGTTCGTTCCCGCCCATGCGGAGGCGTCTGCTGATATAAAGGAACTTGTCCGATACAACAGGGATAAGGTACATGAGGTGGCGGAGAAAATTTTATCCATCTGTCAGGAGCCGGTATGCTTTGAGCAGATTTTGCAGGAAGTGTTCAAAAGCTATGGGCTTGCCATAAACTTTGAGCAGTATGTGCTGGTAGGCAGCACGGTGCGTTCCTACCTTTCGTGGTTGAAAGATACCGAGAAATTGTCGGCTGAATTTCAGGACAGTATGCTGCTCTGGCAGAGGGTATAATTTGGCTTATCGGCAAAGCAAGGAAAAGGACTGTTGCCTTTTCCGGCAGTGTAATACTTAGGAAGAAACATTATTTTGTGTTCGTTCAATTTCATTCCTGTAAAACTCGATTTTCTCATCCAATTTAATCTTATGGGCCTGCAACTGTGCTATCTGCTCATCAAGTGCCTGTCGGTGCTGCACCAGCATTTCCATCCTTTCAGAAAGGGTGGGATCGCCTATTTCCCGGAGTTCGGCATAGTGCCTGATTTCCCTGATAGGCATTCCCGTGTCTTTCAGACGTTTGATAAATTCAATCCATGTAAGGTCTTTATCAGAATAACAGCGGCGATTGCTGGAATTTCTCTCTGGTGCAATTAAGCCTTCCTGTTCATAATAGCGGAGGGTATGGATACCCAGTCCCGTCAGTTTTGAAAATTCCCCGATGGGATATTCCATAAAAACTCACCTCAATCCTCTTGACATAGAGTTTACTCTACATTGTATGGTTGGATTATATCAATTTGAAGGAGGAATATCAAATGGTTCAGGAAACAGGAAAATATACGGTCATCACTGGGGCAAGCTCCGGCATTGGGTATGAAACGGCAAAGGCATTTGCAGAGCGGGGCAAAAATCTGATCATAACAGCAAGGCGTAAAAATAATCTGGAAAGGCTGAAAAGGGAGATTTTAGAGAAGCACCCGGATTTGGATATTGTCATCAGAAACACCGACTTATCTGTGCCAGAAAATGCACATCAGCTTTATGAAGGTTTGAGGAACTATGAAATTGAAACATGGATCAATAATGCGGGTTTTGGCAACTATGACAGTGTGGCGGATCAGGACTTGGATAAAATCAGTATGATGCTAAATCTGAACATGGGGGCGCTGACAATTCTGTCTTCACTGTATGTCCGTGATTACAAGGATGTAGAGGGAACACAGCTTATCAACATATCATCGGCTGGTGGGTATACCATTGTGCCTGCGGCGGTAACATACTGTGCGGC
>ULTO01043389.1_pt1 | contig 32876 bp, 33 predicted proteins | sample 1957601 | NCBI WGS metagenome assembly ULTO01 (sample SAMEA4835734, study PRJEB28245) | human gut metagenome | biome: gut microbiome; material: fecal sample | place: Denmark | collected 2008 | reverse complement strand
GAGCGTCGTCGCTGCCCGGGTCACAATCCATAACGATAGGGATTTTTTTCATATTGTCCTCTTCCTTTCTGTCCGTCTTCTTTTATTTAAACCTTTTCAATCCATTATCCGCATATCCTTATGCGCTCTGAGCTTCCTCCTGATGGCTTAGCATTTTCATTTTCAGCTTTTTCTCTTTCCTGCCTCTGTAAATGCAGTACAGGGTAATTCCCAAAATAGTCGTCACATAAGGGATCATCTGGATGAACTGGGCAGGCACCGCAAGCACCTGCAGATAATTGGCCGCCGAATCCGCCGCTCCGAAGATCAGGGCCGCCGCCAAAGTACCCCATGGCGTATTCTGCCCCATAGAGTTAGCCGCTAAAGCGATAAAGCCTCTTCCGGACGTCATATTTGCCGTAAATCCGCTCATATAACTCATGGAAAGAAATACCCCTGCAAGGCCTGAGAAAAATCCGCTGATCAAAAGCGCAATATAGCGGGTCTTTGCTACGCTGATCCCTACGGAATCCACCGCTTTTTCATTTTCTCCCACCGCACTGATCCTGATTCCCATGCGGGTCTTGAATATAAAAACATGCATCAGCGCAACCAGGATAATGGCAAGGTAGGTCAAAATGCTCTGTCCCGAAATGATTTCTCCCAAAATCGGAATGTCCTTGACCAAGGGAATATCGATCTTAGGCACCGTAGCGCTGTTTAATGCTGTGGAAGCGCCCTTGCTTCCCGTTAACAAATATAATACAAAAACCGTACCGCCTTTTGCAATGGCGTTGATGGCAAGGCCGCACATGATGTTGTTTGCCTTTAACTGTAAGATAAAATATGCCAGTATTAAGGATACCAGGATCCCGGCTATGACTCCCACGGAAACTCCCAGAAAGCAGCTCTGGGTCTTTGCGGATACCACTACGCCCGTTAAAGCGCTGATCAACATCATACCCTCAATGGCAATATTGGCAACACCGGCGCGTTCGGAAACCAACGCCGCCATGCCGGCTAAAATAAGAGGGGTGCTGACCCTTAAAATGGAATATGCAAAAGAGGTAGTAAAAATAATATCAAATAACTGCTGCATATTAAGCCACCTCCTTCATTTTCTTTTGTTCATCCTTGGCAGAACGAATGACCATCTTATGCTTTGTCTTAGACAGGAATGCGCTGGCTGTGATCAAAAGCATGATAATACCCTGTATAATGTTTACGGACTCATTGGGAACGCTGGTAACCCTTGCCATAACGTCAGTCCCCACTCTGATATAAGCTAAGAACAACGCACCGATGGGCACTAAGGCCGGATTGTTTGCCGCTAAGATCGCAACCGTCATTCCGTCAAAGCCGTATCCCGGGGTACTCTGCCACTGGAATCTGTCATACATACCAAGGAGCTCCACGCTTCCCCCAAGGCCTGCAATAAATCCGCCGATGATCTGACAGGAAAAGATTACCAGAAAGGTATTGATTCCCGAATATTTTGAAAACTTGGGGTTTTTTCCTACCATGCGGATGCTGTAGCCCCATTTGGTCTTGTACATAAACAGTGCCGTTACCACTACCATAAACAAAGCGATAAACAGTCCCGTATGAACATTGGTTTTGGAAATAAAGGATGTAAGCTTGGCGTTTTCCGGTACGGGATAGGAAGCCACAAAGCCTGAACCCGGGTCACGGATGTAATTAAGCAGTACAAATACCGTGAAATACTCCAATATAGAATTAAACATCATGGATACAACAAATTCGTTGGCGTTCCATTTGGCCTTTAAAAAGCCGGGGATAACGGCACAGATCCCGCCTACGATACCTCCCGCTAAAACGCCTAAGAATATAGCTAAAACGGCGGGAATATTACATTTTAACAAAAGTACTGCCGTTGCCAGAGCGCCTACCAGGAAAGAACCGTCTCCAATAAGACTGAACTGCTTTGCCTGAAACATCACACAGGCAGCCAGCCCCGTAAAGATAAGGGGTATCATGGCTTCTATTACATTTCCTATCCTTCTCTTTGTGGAAAGCGGTCCTGTAATGAAAGTCTTTAAGGCCTCTACAGGCTCATCGCTAACGCAAAGAATAATGATAAACGTTACAATAAGCGCTACCGCAATGGCAATCAGCACACTTAAAAATTGAAATATCGCTTCTCTCTTCTTATTCATAAAAGTACCTGCTTTCTTATCCTAATCTTTGTATCTGTTCTTCAGACTGTCTCGAAAGCCCCAGCATATAATACCCTAACTCCTCTTCCGTTACACTCTTGCTGTCCTCAAAATATGCTACAACCTCTCCGCCATAAAATACGGCAAGGGAATCGCTTAATTCCATAACCTCATTTAAATCTGCGGAAACCAGTAAAACTGCAGATCCCTTATCCCGGATTTCCACCAGCTTTTTATGGATAAATTCCGTAGCGCCTACATCCACGCCTCTGGAGGGCTGGTTGGCGATCATGACCGCCGGTTCCCTGGCAAATTCCCTGGCTACGACCACCTTCTGCATATTGCCGCCGCTTAACATGCTGACGGGCTGTTTATAAGAGCTGCATTTGATCAAAAAGTTCTCCACAAGCTCGGATGACAATTTGGAAATCTTTTTGCTGCTTAAAATGGGACCATAACCTACCATGCTCTCTCCTAACTTGTCCGAGATCAAGTTGTCGCTGATAGAAGCCTCCGTAGCCACACCGTAGGACATTCTGTCCTCGGAAATATGGGACAGGCCTGCTTTTCTGATCTTCTTTATATTAAGCTTATCCACGCACTGCCCTAAAATGGATACTTGTCCCTTGTAGTCCTTTCTCATACCGGAGATACATTCCACAAACTCGGACTGCCCGTTTCCTTCTACTCCTGCAATCCCCAGAATTTCTCCCCGCCTTACTTTTAAATTTATGTTATTGACAGCATGCTTCCCATCCTCATTGATACAGGAAAGATTTTTAACTTCCAAAATGGTTTCCGTCGGATTTGCCTTCTTTTTCTCAATGGTCTTGATCACATCCCTTCCTACCATCAGTCTGGAAATGCTTCTTTCGTCCATGTCTCCCATATTATAGGTTCCCATGCTTCTCCCGTTTTTCATAATGGTAATGCGGTCGCATATCTGTTTAATTTCTTTCAATTTATGTGATATAAAAATAATGGTATGCCCTTTTTTCTTAAATTCCATTAACTCGTGGAACAATTCCTCGGTCTCCTGAGGCGTCAGTACCGCCGTCGGCTCATCTAAGATCAGTATCTTCGCGCCTCTTGCAAGAGCCTTTAAGATTTCCACCTTTTGCTTCATTCCCACAGGTATGTCCGCCACCCTGGCCGTGGTCTGTATTTTGAAATTGTATTTCTCTGCAATTTCCTCTGCCTGTGCGATCATGGTCTTCATATCGATCAGCCCGTTCTTCCTGGGCTCCATACCCAGATATATGTTTTGTGCCACCGAAAGAGAAGGCACTAACATAAAATGCTGGTGTACCATACCGATCCCAAGGGCTATCGCTTCATTGGGAGAGGAAATCCTTACTTTCTTCCCCTCTAAAAAAATATTCCCTTCCTCCGGCTGGTGCTCTCCGTAAAGAATGTTCATCAAAGTTGATTTTCCTGCGCCGTTTTCTCCCATGAGGGCGTGAATTTCTCCTGCTTTTACCGAAAAATCCACTTTGTCATTGGCCATAACCCCGTTAGAATATATTTTTGTTATCTGGGACATTACCAGTAAATCTTCGTTCATTTTGCCTTCTACCTACCTTCCCTATCATGAATAAAGCGATAAAAGATGTGCCTTGGCACATTCCCGCGCCGGACGCGGCCGCCTATGTGATAAAAAAAGATCGCTCCCATATCTGGGAATATGGAAGCAATCTCTTTTACAAACTTAGGGTGCTACAGAATTGATGATTTCTCTTACTTCTTCTGTTGTAAGACCATATGCTGATTTCACGCTGATGTCTCCCTTTGCAATTTGCTCGGATGCCTCTTTTATTTGTGTCTTTACATCATCGGGAACTAACTTCTGATAAAATTCATTATCGCTTAAGCCGACTGCTCCGTCAGAAAGTCCAAGGGCCTCTTCTTCGCCCCAGGGAAGTGTTCCGTCCAAAATCTTTTCATAAGCACGCACTAAGGTTGCGTCAACATTTTTCATTACGGATGCGGGGATCAACTCTGCCTGAGCAGGATCACTGTCTTTATAAAGCATTGCCTGGTCGGAGTCAACGCCGATAGCGTATTTTCCTGTTTCCTTAGCAGCTTCTAAGGTACCGATCCCTGATGCTCCCGCCGCGGTAAAGATAAAGTCCGCGCCCTGGTTGTACTGAGCCAGCGCCATTTCCTTGCATTTCGGGCTGTCGCTGTAGTCATCAACATAACCGCAGATTACTTTTATATCGGGGTTGACCGATTTTGCGCCTTCGATATAGCCGATCATAAAGTCATTGATGACCGCCCCGTCAGCTCCTCCTAAAAATCCCAAAATTCCCGTTTCGCTCATGTTTGCCGCCATAATGCCTGCAAGATAAGCCGCTTCATTGGATTTGTAGGAAATGGAATATACGTTGGAGTAATCCCCTGCCGTATAATCTACCGCTGCATCAAAGATGATATACTTAATATCCGGATAATCCTGGGCTACATTCTGGAAAGGCTCCTGTAACTGCCATCCCGAACCGATGATGATGTCATAGCCCTCATCGGATGCATCCAAAACATTTGTTTCATATTTGGTAGCATCGGAACCCATTTCGATTACTTTTACCTCTGCGCCGTATTTGGATGCAATTTCCGTTGTACCGTTATTTGCTGAATCCAGGAATGACATATCGCCCAAGTTTCCCGAAAGCAGGAGTGCGATCCTCTTAGCTTCCTGTGTTTCTCCGTCAGCTTCCTTTTCCTCTTCATCAGCGGCAGGTGCTTCTTCCGACTCTTTAGCAGGTTCTTCCTCCTGTTGTTCTGTATTCTGTTCCGGTGTCTGTGCGCTGCCTGAGTCGCTGCCGCAGCCTGTTAACAGTGTCATGGCCAATGCAGCGCTCAAAATAATCGTCATTACTTTCTTTCTCATTATGACTCCTCCTTTTGTTGTGTTGTTTATGTGTAAAGTTAATAGTGGAACCTGATAATTTCCCCCAATATTTTTTCCAGCTTGTCTACCGCATAGCGAAGCATTTTTTCTCCTTTTTCCCTGCTTGCAAAGCTTGGAGAACCGATCACTCCGCTTTTTGTCACATCCTTTGTTTTCCATCCCATATTAACGGGGCCAAAGAGGGTAACATATTCATTACCGGAAAACATTTCATCGGGAGTATCATCCGAAATGGCGGTTTCATCCACCAGTTCCGGCGCAATATACATCATCAGAGAGGTTTCCAGTTCACAGGCGTGGAAGATACCGTAAGGGCTTTCGGATTCCTTTAAGGTTTTATTTAATTCAGCCCAGAAATCCGTAAACCACCAGTCAAACACGTAAATCTCTATATCATACTTGATCCTTAAGTCCCTTGAGATCAGATTCAAAAGATCCGTATTCCCTCCATGGCTGTTGGTCAGCAAAAACTTCCTAAAGCCATGGGCATTCATGGAACCGATCGTTTCATCGATCATATCGTAAAGGGTATGGGCCGTATAGGTAAGGGTTCCCGGAAAATTCATATGCTCGTTGCTTTTTCCTATAAAGAGCTGGGGACCCACCAATACGTTGTAATCGTCAAAATCCTTTTCCTTCACAAAAGTCTTCAAAAGCGTTTCTAAAATTATGGAATCCGTTCCCACGGGAAGATGCCTTCCATGCTGTTCTACCGCTCCTATGGGAAACAGTACCATACTCTTGGTTTTATCCATTTCTCCGATTTCCCTGCTGATACAGTCTTTCCAAAATTTGACCATTTTACTTCCCCTCCTGATTCCCGCCTACTGACGTATGCTTCTTACCTTTTCCATAAATTTCGCCACTCTGTCATACTCCACAAAGTTTTCAAATTTCCCGTCCTTTTTAAAGTAGGTTCCGACGATAGCCCCGTCGGATACGGATAACTGCATTTCCACCGTTTCCAGCTTGCAGCCCGTGTTGCAGAATATGTTGGTATCGGGAAGGGCTTCCTTTACCCGTCTTAATATGGACGTATCCGTATTTGCCCCTGCTGTGGCGCCTGATACCAAAAGGGCGTCCGGCTTATTGTTAAAAACATTGGTTTTCGCAATATCCACGATATCCCTGTTTCCTAAGTAAGCTGCCGCTTCCGGATAAATGTTATAAAGAAGCTTTACCTTATCCTTAAGTCCCAGACGCTTTTTGTGACGGCTGATCTCTCCCGCATCGTTATCCCAAAGTCCCAGGTCCCCGGCATATACGCCGCTCATGACCTCCCTGATAAAGCAGGCTCCCGTTGCAGCCGCCAGATCTAAAGAAGCATATGGGTCCCAGAGAATGTTGACGCCGAAAGGAATCTTTATTTCCGATCTTAATTCTCCGATCACTGCCGCCATAGCCGCTGTCGTCTCCGGTTTCACTTTTTTTAAATAGGGGAGGGAAAACTCATTGGAAAACATGACTGCATCCACTCCGCCCTTCTGCAGTGCGAGAAAATCTTCTCTTGCTTTTTCCACCACATAGGACATTCCTTTTTCTTCGTCATAATCCAAGTCCCCCGGTAATGCCCTGATATGACACATGGCAATGATCGGTTTATCTGTATTGAACAATTCTTTTGTCCACTCCATCTGATTTTCCTCCATTTTCGTATAGGCAGTTCTTTTCTCTGCCTTTTGGGCTATACACATTTTATTTCCACTCCGCTTTCCCTGATGCTTTCTGCCATGGAGCGGGAAATTTCGTTGTCTGTTATGCACATATCTATTTCAGATAAATTGCAAAACTTAGATACGGCAATTTTGTCAAATTTGGTATGGTCCGCCACCAGAATAACTTTTTTTCCGGCCTTTACAAGCAACGCCTTAATACCTGATTCCACATAATTGGCGTTTGATATCCCAAAAGCGGTGTGAATGGCATCGGCGCTTAAAAAAACCTTGTCCACCATCATATTCCTGATGAAGTTTTCCGTAATGGAACCGACCAAAACGTTATAGCCCTGTCTGACCATCCCTCCCGTAAGGATTACCTGCATGGAAGGATGATTATTTAAAACTGTAGCTATCGACATATCATATGTGATAACTGTTAATTCCTTCTTGTCCGCAAGACACATTGCAATTTGATAAGTGGTTGTCCCGGAATCCAAAAATATCGCGTCCCCGTCCTGGATCTCTTCGGCCGCCTGTAAGGCGATCCGTTTCTTTTCGTCCATACGCAGCGCTACTTTGGCATGATAGAGATATTCAAAAGTGGTACTCACGTTGGACAACACTGCGCCGCCATGGACTCTGCGCAGATGTCCCTGTTTTTCCAGCTCATTAAAATCCCTTCGAATGGTTGCTGTGGAAACATCCAGCTCCTGTGCGATTTCCTGCACATCTACTCTGCCGTATTTATTCAGTTTTTCCATGATCATCACAAGACGATGATTGGTCTGGTTTCCGTTTGCGTATTCGCTCATGTCTTCTTCCCCTTTGTTAATAAAATTATAATTTGATGTTTTTTTGCTTTCAATAGAGTGCAAATTATTTGTCGTTTTACGGTTTTTTATTGTCATTTTCCCCTATTGAATAGGTATTTCGAATTAAATTTTTATGCAATATATCATACTTTTCCTGCATATTGTGTTCATTTAATGTTCATTTCATTCGCATTTTACATATCAAATGAACATTTTTCTACTGGTTCCTTGGAAAATAATGACTTTTTCAGGCATATATCCGCCAGAAAATGATGGAATGTACATTTTGAAAACGGGCACATTGTACAAATAAGCACAAGGAGACGTTCATTCAAGCAGAGAAACCGCTCAAAAGGCCGGCAGAACAGCCGAAAAAGAAAGAAACAGATATGCCAAAGGCTAAAAACAAAAAAGCAGATATCTTGTACAACAAAATACCTACTTCCTTGTAGCGTGCGTTAGAGGATTCGAACCCCCGACCTTTTGGTCCGTAGCCAAACGCTCTATCCAGCTGAGCTAAACGCACATCTTTTACTTTATGGCGCTGTCAGACATTGTCCCACAGCAACAATTATTATATTATGATTTTCCTTTAGTGTCAATCATTATTTTTCGCAAAAGAATCAAGAAAGCCTTCCGCAGTCTTAAGATCCTCCGGCGTCGTGAGCTTGATATTTTGATAGCTTCCTTCTACCAGCCTGACCCTTTTTCCGGAAAACAGTTCCACCACCATAGCATCATCCGTTATGGCGATCCCTTTCCTAAGCAGCTCTTCTTCCCTTAAAAGCAATTCGCCGTAAGCCTTTTTTATCAGGGAGCATGCAAAGATCTGGGGCGTCTGGATCTGCCACACAAGGCTTCTTTTGGGGGTATCCGCCGCAAAACCTTCTTCATCGCTGATCTTTATGGTATCTTTAACGGGCATTCCCAAAACACAGGCGTCATATTTCCTCGCCTCCCCAATGCCCCTTTCTATCATTTCCGGTGTGGCAAAGGGTCTTGCGCCGTCATGGATCAGCACGTAATGGCCTGAATCCTTTATATCATCATCTATGGCATCCAGCCCTTTCGCTACCGAATGATACCGTTCTTTTCCGCCTGTCACGATCTTTTTTACCTTTGAAAAACCATAAGCCTCCACGATCTCCTTTTGACAGTACGCTGCCTGTCCCTCTCCTGTTACAAGAATGATCTCGTCCACTATGCTCTCTTCAAAGTTTTTCAGGGTATAATAAAGAACAGGCCTGCCCGAAAGCAGTAAAAACTGCTTGGCTGTGTCAGAACCCATTCTCCTTCCCTGCCCTGCTGCTAATATGATGGCAGTTGTCTTCATGATAGTCTCCGTTCCGCGTCTTCCGTCTATGCCGCAAACAGCAATAGAAGCTCCGCTTTCTTAAACCTTATCTCTCTCCGAGCTTCAAATTGGGGACGGCATTCAGATCATACCCGCTCCTCATCCCTTTGATATACTCGTAATACCCCGCCACGCCGATCATGGCCGCATTGTCCGTACAGAATATCGGAGAGGGGCAGTAAAATTCAATATCTCTTTTTTCACAGGCTTCTTCAAAGGCTTTCCTTAAGCTGGAATTAGAAGCAACGCCGCCTGCAATGGCAAACCTGCGAAAGCCAAACTCCTCTACCGCAGCAAGCGCATGCTCCACCAAAACATCTACGACCGCTTTCTGGAAAGAGGCCGCCACATCCGGAACATTGACGGCTTCGCCCTTCATTTCACAGGAATTGATATAATTTAAGACTGCCGACTTTAATCCGCTGAAGCTGAAGTCATACCGGCTGTTTTCCACCTTTGCCCTGGGAAAATGAATGGCGTCGGGATTTCCTTCCTTTGAAACCTTATCGATCTTAGGCCCTCCCGGATATCCCAGACCTATAGCCCTAGCCACTTTATCGAAGGCTTCTCCCGCCGCGTCGTCTCTGGTACAGCCCAATATTTCATATTCCCCGTAATCCTTTACCACCACTAAGTGGGTATGGCCTCCGGAGACTACCAGGCATGCAAAGGGAGGTTCTAACTCCTTGTGCTCTATAAAATTCGCACTGATGTGCCCCTCGATGTGATGCACGCCTATCAATGGCTTATTCAAAGCAAAAGCAAGGGCCTTAGCAAAAGAAACGCCCACTAACAGCGCTCCCACAAGGCCGGGTCCGTAGGTTACCGCAATACCGTCCATTTCCTCTAAAGATTTTCCGGCTTCCTTTAACGCGGTTTCCACAACCTGGTTGATCTTCTCAATATGCTTTCTGGATGCGATCTCCGGCACAACGCCGCCGTAGAGCGTATGCAGGTCGATCTGTGAAGAGATCACATTGCTTAACACTTCCCTGCCGTTTCTGATAACCGCTGCCGCCGTTTCATCGCAGGAACTCTCTATCCCTAATATATAAATATCTTCCGCCACTTTCCGCACTTCCTATTCGCTGTCCTGTTTTTCCCATCCGTATATTTTGTAATGGCCGTCTTCATCCTTACGCAGTATGAAGCAAAGCGTCGTCTTATAGATCAGGGAACTCTGTTTTATATCATAAATGCAATAAAGCCTTGCCCAGTCATAGCCGTTCTCCGTAAAAAATTCCACATCCATACTGGAAGAAGGGGAATAGGCGGAAATGCTTCTGCCGTTTGTCCTGTATTCATCAATATCCTTTTTCAGCAGATCCAGATACTCTTCCTCTGTCTGGTTGGCAACAAGCTCATCATCATAGATCTCCCTCATCTTTAACGCCAGATCCTTCAATTCCTCATCCGTATGCTCTTCATTATAAAAACACTGGGTAATTTCGCTGAAATACTTTACTACCTCTCTGGGAGAAGGAGGGTAATTGGACTGAAGATTTCTGGACAGCGCCTTCTGGGTCATGGTCATGACCTCTGCAGCCGCAGGCTCTTCCTCTTTTTTTCCGCTGTTATTGGAAAGATAAAAATAATACCCCACGACCAGACACGCAAGAATGATCAGCAAAATTGTGCCTTTTGTTCCTTTAAATCTCTGCATAGGCTTTCCTCTCTTAAAAAGACTATTGTTCTTCAAAATCCAGTTCCACTGTCTGGCCGTCCTTTGCCGCATATGCCCTCGGAAAAATACGCTTTACTTCCTTCATATATTCCTCCGGCCTTGTTAAGGACGGACTGTAATGCGTCAGCCACATAAGCTTTGGTTCTGCCTCGGCAGCAATCCTCGCCGCCTCATAAAAGGTCATATGCTTATATTCCCTGGCCTTAGCCTTTTTTTCCGGTTCCCCGTACATTCCCTCTAAGATCAACAGGTCCGCTCCTTTGCCGTGCCCGCATATGGCGGGCGTGGGCCTGGTATCCGTACAATAGGTTACCTTGATCCCTTTTCTCTCTTCCCCCATGACCATATCCGGTGTATAAGTCCCTTCCGGCGTTTCAACGGTTTCGCCGTGCTGCAGGCGGTTCCAGCAGTTTACGGGAATATTCAGCTCTTTTGCCTTTTCCACCATAAATCTGCCTTTGCGCTCGATTACCAGGCTATAACCATAACATACCACATTATGGTTCACTCTGAAAGCATCAATATGAAATCCGTCAAACTGAATGCTCTCCTCCGCCTCTGTAAGCTCTTTAAACCGTATTTCAAAGGGAAGCTCCGGCGCAATGACCCGAAGAGAGGAGACCACCCTCGAAAGCCCCTTTGGACCTATCATCAAAAGAGGTTCTGTCCGCTCCGCATTTCCCATGGTAAGGAGCATGCCCGGAAGTCCACTGATATGATCCGCATGATAATGGGTAAAGCAGATAATATCAATGGGCTTGGGACTCCAGCCTTTTTCTTTCATTGCGATCTGGGTCCCTTCCCCGCAGTCGATCAAAATACTTTTTCCGTTGTATCTGGCCATCATGGATGTCAGCCACCTGTAAGGCAGGGGCATCATTCCTCCGGTTCCCAGCAGACACACATCTAACATAATTTATAAAAGCTCCGTTTCCTCCTGCAAAGAGACGGGAATCTGAAAAGACTCTATCCATTCGTCATAGCATGGTTCACACAGATCAAATTCGTGGATCTCCCCGTCCTTATTGGAAAAATAATCAAAAAGCTGTTTTCCTTTAAAGCAGCCTTCTTTTAAAATACCGTTTTCCACGGTCAATTCCCTGCCGCACCTGTTGCAAATTACCTTCTTGAGCTTCTCATTATTGTACTCTCTCATAACCCTCCACGTTCCTTTCCTTCTCATCTTAAAAGTTTTTTGCAAATTGATTCGATCATGAACCAATTTCATTATATAAGAACATGTGGTTTTATTCCTAGCGGTAATTATTGCAACTGCTGCCTATCTTTTCCACATAATCAGCGCATCTTCAACAGGTTTTTCATAAAAATTTTTGCGGATCCCTTCCGTTACAAATCCCATGGATTCATAAAGCGCAATTGCAGCCTCATTGCTCTTTCTCACTTCCAGAGTGACTGCATCCGCTCCCGCTTTCCTCAGTTTTTCTAAAAGCGCCGCCAGCATTTTCCCGCCGACGCCCTTTTTTCTGTGCAAGGGTTCCACCGCCACCTGGTTAATGTCCGCTTCATTTAAGATCACATATGCGCCGCAGTATCCCAAAACCTTATCCCCGTCTCTTGCCACCACATAGACGGCATCGGACCTGTTCAGGTTCTCCTCAAAGGACTTCTTTGACCACGGCATGCTGAAGCATGCGGCTTCCATAGTGCTGACCTGTTCTAAATCTTCTTTGCGCATATCATCGATCTGAAGCATTTTCTTTTTCCATCCGTTCCCTCTCCGCCTGTGACAGCCTGAGATATTCCGGTTTATGGGCAGACGCCGTAACGGCTTTTCCTTCCTCAAGGTACTGCTGCGAAAGCACAGCCAGGGAAGAGGCCCTCTGTCTGTTACAGTTAGCAGGTGCAAACCCAAAAGGCACCTTCATTTTTTCCTCAATGGCAGCCCTCAAAACGGGTACCCCGTCTCCTAAAAACATGACATATTTACCCATTCCGTTTAATTCTTCCATAACGGAATCCATATCTGCCGCAAACTGTTCCTTTAATACCCTGAAGCAATAAGCGCCTTCCTGTATTTCAAAGGTATAAAAACCTGTATAGACCTGATTTCTTCTGGCATCCATAATGGGACATATGATCCCCGCAAAACCAAAAAGATTATATGCCATGGCATCTATGGTGGGAATCTCCACAATAGGCGTGTCAAGAGCCATTCCCATCCCCTTTGCCGTTGCCGAACCGATCCTTAAGCCCGTAAAAGACCCCGGTCCCGCCGCTACGCCTATGGCGTCTATGGTCGACAGGTCCAGATTTATCATTTTCTTTATTTCTTCCAGCATGGGAAGCAGCGTCTGTGAATGGGTCTTTTTGTAATCAACGGTATACTCCGCGATCAAATGTTCCCCTTCTGCCACCGCTACCGTGGCCACCAGCCCCGAGCTGTCAATCGCTAATACTCTCATAATTGCGGTTCCTCCCGAAAGGTTATCCTGCGATAATCAAAGCCCTTTTCCAGATCCTTTTCTATGGTAACCCACACTGTTTCCGGCGGCATCAGCTCTTTGATCAGACCGGCCCATTCCACAAGGCAAACGCCTTCTCCGTAAAAATAATCCTCATAGCCGATCTCATCCATTTCCTCTAGATCCCCGATGCGGTATACGTCGAAATGGTAAAAAGGAAGCCTGCCGCTTTCATAAACCTGCACAATGGTAAAGGTAGGGCTGTTTACCTGCTCTTTTACCGAAAGTCCTGCCGCAACGCCCTTTGTGAATACGGTTTTACCCACTCCCAAGTCTCCCAAAAGAGCATATACCGTTCCGGGCTTCGCCTCTTTTCCTATGGAATAGCCTGCATCAAAGGTTTCCTGTTCGCCGGCAGTTTCGATCACTGTTTCTTTCCTCATATCCGTCACGCTTTTATCTTTACTTTTTGGGGATCCATATGGGTAAAAATGATCCGGATCAGCCCCTCCGCATTTTCTCCCAGATCTTTTCGCGGAAATATGGATGCGGAATTTTTGCCCGTATAGAGAATGATGCTCTTGGAAGTGGAAACGGCCTTTATCATGTCCTCCCACTTCTGCATCTGCCTTGTTTCTCCCTGGGAAACCTCCACCCCGTTCTCATAAAAGGCGTAATGCAGGGGGTTTTTGAAGCTTTCCTGCAAAGACTGCTTCTTTGCCGTCAGAAACAGGCTCCATGGCAGATACAGGATGATAATGATCCCGCATATTAAATAAAGGACGCTGATCCCTTTTACAAAATAAACCGTTATCATCAAAACACCGATAATCGTGCCAAGCATTCCAGAAAAGGTTGTATATACGTGACGCAGAAAATAATCATAAAGGACGGAAGCATTCATGTGAATGTCCACTTCAAAAAGAGCTTCTCCCTCAGGCAGAATCCCCGGAATCTCTTCCGGCCGGGTTTCCCCTGGCTGATTTTGTGTATGCTCCGGCTGCTCCTTTGTACTACCTTGCTGCTCCTGTGCATTTCCGGTTTGCCCTTGTGTACCGCCTTGCTGCTCCTGTGCGTTTCCGGGCTGCCCTTGTGTACCGTCTTGCTGCTCCTGCACTTCTTCCTGCGTTTTTTGTTCTTCCATCATATTGTGTGTCTTCCCTTCCTTATTTTTCCTCATAAGACATAATCACACAAATACATTATACTTGATTTGGCAAAAATCGCAAGTTGAATCTGTTTTTCGAAGGATTTTCAAAAGATTGAAAAGCTGCTGAAAGAAAAACCGTATATAAATGAAGATCCTTTACGGATAAGAAAAAGGGAACAGCCCATACAAACGGCCGCTCCCTGATCTTTTCATGCTTTTATTCATGCTTTTAAGGCTTTTATTCGTGCCTTAAGGCTTCAATAGGGCTTAACTTCGCCGCACGCTTCGCAGGATAAATACCGAAGAAGATACCCACTCCCGATGAAAACAGACTGGCTATGATGACTGTTTCCACGGAAATGCTTGCCTGCATATCCATAGCCGCGCATACGGCCATCGCGCCAAGGGCGCCCAAAATAATGCCGATGATCCCTCCTAACAGGGTAATGATGGCGGATTCAAATAAGAACTGTGCCAAAATAGACCTCGTTCTAGCGCCTAAAGCCTTTCTGATACCGATCTCCCTTGTCCGCTCCGTTACGGATACCAGCATGATATTCATAACGCCGATGCCGCCTACCAACAGGGAAATGGCCGCTACAAATACAATAAATACGGTAATGGTGCTGATAACGTCGGTAATGGACGACATCTGGTCGCTGAAGCTTTCCATCAGGATGACGCCCTGCCCCCTTACCTTATGGCGGATCTCCATCAGATTAATGGCCTCCGAAGCAATTTCTTTGGAATACTCCGGTTCCCCTATAATATAGATAACGCCGTATTCTTCCGGTTTGTCATAAAACGCCTGTCCGAAGGTGGTAATGGGCATCTCAAATTCCACCTGCTCGTAATAATTCATGGCGTTTAAAAGGCCGGATGCATTGTCCGCACGGATACCCACAATCCGCAGCTCCACGGTATTATTTCCCACTGTCATCTCAAAAGTCTTGCCGATCACGTCCGTTGTCCCAAACATGGACATTGCGCCGCTCTCCCTGAGCACGCACACTTTGGCGCCGCTCTCCACATCATTTTTTGTAAAATACGATCCTTTTATGATCGCTTCCGACGCCGTATACCGGAGCGCCTCATTGCCGGCGCTGACATAAGCCACAAAATCTCCTTTGGGACCCAGGGCGCTGCCATAATAGCTGTCCTGAAAAGTGGCCCCTTTGACATGCTCGATCTGTTCTTCTATGGCCCTGATATCCTCATCATCAAAGGTAACCGCATCGTATTCCTCATTGGAATTGGAATAGACCGCCACCTGTCCGCCCGCTATGCTGTTTAACTGGTCGCTGATAGAGCCCGATACACCGTTTCCGATGGAAATGATCATGATAACGGAAGAGATTCCTATGATAATGCCTAACATGGTCAAAAAGGAACGTCCCTTGTTGCTCCGGATATTTTTTAATGCCATTTTTATATATTCTAAAAGCTGTCCCATAATAAGCGCTCCTACTCCTCTAGCATGGGAGTTACTTCCATACCTTCACTTAATTCCCCGGTAACCTGGGTAATGACCTGTTCTCCCGCACTAAGTCCCTTTACGATCTGGATCTGTGTATCGGAAGAAATCCCTGCTTCCACATCTTTTCTAAGAATCACTCCGTTTTCCACCACATAACAGAAGGCTCCCTTCGTATCATAATTCACACATTCCACCGGCACTAAAAGAGCATCCTCTACCGCATCGCTTTGGATCTTGACCTTTGCCTCAATGCCCAGATAAATATTCCCGTCCGGATCGTCAATATGGATATCCGCCGTAACCGTTGCCGAGCCCTGGGCATTTGCCTGTGCCATTCCGTTGATCTTTGTCACGCTCCCCGTATAAACAGAGCCGTTAACGGTAATTTCCGCCTTTTGTCCCACACGGATCTGCGCCAGATCATATTTGTTCACATTAACGGAAACCTTCAGATCGTCTGTGTTCTGCAGCGTAAACAACTGCATCCCCGATGCCACAGTCTGCCCCTCAACAGCATCCACCGAGGTAATGACACCGTTGAAATCAGCTTTCACGCCTTCTCTTGCGGTTTCCAAGTCGTCATCCGCCTTCTCCTTGTTCAGATCATTCAATTCCCGTAAGACCGACTGCTGTGCGCTCTGGCTTGCCAGGGAAGGATTTTCAATTTTTTCCGCCTTGTATTGCTGGGCAAGGGCTTTATATTCATTCAGGTCATTACTGCACGTGGCAACCGCCCCCTCTAACGCCGCATAATCATACTGCGCCATCTGCCCTGACAATTCATTTAACCTCGCCTCTCCCTGGGTAATGAGATTGGCAAGCTCGGGATTGGGCTCTGCATTTTCCGCCTGCTGTATTTTGTACTGGTCTACCGTGGCTTTTAATGTTTCATACTCTGTTTTTACCGCCAGGGCCTGATTGTAATCCCTGGATGCGGATTCCAGACATGCGGAATAGTGATTGACATACTGCATAGCTTCGTCGTAATCCTTGACCGCCTTTGCATAATCGCTCTGGGATTTCTGAATGGTCTGCATAGTGGCGTCGATTCCATAGCCCTCCGCCTTTGCCTGCAGCTCGCTTTCCCTGCTGATCTCCTCTAACGCCTCCAGATCGTATGTCATAAGCATATCCCCGGACTTTACCAGATCTCCCGGCGCCACTTCCACCGTTGCGACCTCTCCCGCTACGGGCGCAAAGTAAACCTTGGTCTCTTCCGTCATGACCGTACCCGAAAAATCCATCTGCTGCACCAGATCCCCGCCGGAAACCGTGGCTACCGAAACGGGCATCGCCATGGAAGCGCCTCCCATAAGCACCGCCCTTAAAATAACGATTCCCACAAGCACCAAAACGATAATTCCAATGAGCCATTTTTTCTTTTTAATCCATTTCATTTTCATAGTCCCTCTCAATCTTTCCGTCTTTTATCCTGATGACCCTTTTTGCCTGGGCCGCAATTTCATTGTCATGGGTAATGAGTATTACCGTCCTGCCCTCTTTATGCAGTTCTTTTAAGATCTGAATGATCTCTTTACTGGACCCGGAGTCCAGATTTCCCGTAGGCTCATCTGCAAGTATGACAGGTGGGGCCTGGGCTATGGCTCTGGCAATGGCCACCCTCTGCTGCTGCCCTCCAGACATTTCCGAGGGCTTATGCCCCATCCTTTTGGAAAGTCCTACTTTTTCAAGGGCTTTGACCGCCAGCTCATGGCGTTCCCTTTTGCCTATCCCCCTGTAAAGCAGGGGCAGTTCCACATTTTCCACTGCCGTAAAGCTGGGAATTAAGTTAAAGCCCTGAAAAATAAAACCGATCTCCTGATTACGGATGTCGGAAAGCTCGTCGTCCGTCAATCTTGAAACATTCTGTCCGTTTAAAATGTATTCCCCGCTGGAGGGCACATCCAGACATCCAAGCATATTCATCAATGTGGATTTTCCGGAGCCGGACTGCCCGATGATCGCCACGTATTCTCCGGTATTGACGGTAAGGCTCACATGGTCAAGGGCTCGGACCTCGTTTTCTCCCGGATTATAGACCTTGCACAGGTCTTCGATCTGAATCAATATACTCACAAATAATATTCCTCCTTGCTCTGCCGTCCATAGTATGTGCCGCATCTTTCGATACTTTATTTTACACCCGCTGTATGGCTGTATTACTGCATTAATGTATTATTCGCTTAATACACTAATATATTTTTGCCCTCTTGTCAAGTACAAAAACATTATAAAGAACCGTTTTCTGCTTTTCCATATAAGGAGACTTACATTTTCAGCCCCTGTCTTACATTTTTGTAACATAACTGCTACTATATATAAAAGAAAAATATTTCAGGTAATACCTTAAATGGAAAAAACGCTTGTAATTAATATATATCTATATTATTATTTTTGAATAGGTGGAGGTGTCGAAAAATGGCGACAACAAAGGAATTTATCGAATATATCTGCGATCAGATAAAAACGTGCGGCAGCATCCGTTACCGGAAGATGTTCGGGGAATATATGGTCTATGTAAACGACAAACCCCTTCTGCTGGTCTGTGACAGCACCGTTTATGTTAAAAATCTGGACTGCATAAGGGAAAAAATGAACGAAGCCGGCGCAGAGCTTGGAATCCCTTACGAAGGATCCAAGGAACATTTTATTCTGGACACGGACAACGCCTCACTTTGTCAGGAGATCATCGCTATCCTTGAAAAAGTCACTCCTGTTCCAAAGCCCAGAAAGAAAAAGGCGGATAAACAAAAAACGGATAAACAGGGTTGACAACAAATATTTTTTGCAATACACTATATGCAAATAAGGCAATTCTTCGGGGTTGGGTGCAATTCCCTACCGGCGGTAATGCGCAAGCTAGTCCGCGACCCATGTAAATGGCTGATTTGGTGCGATTCCAAAACCGACAGTATAGTCTGGATGAGAGAAGAAAGTCAGGCAAATCCAATATTTATTGATTTGACTTTTTTGCATGAATGAAAAGCAGATATGCTTTTATAACGCCCCGATGAATATTCATCGAGGTATTTTTTTGTGCAAATAACCGGAATGTCTTTCCGGCTGCGAAGAATCGTCCTTACAAATTGCGCACAGGCAGCTTAGCCGTCCGGATCCTGCCGGACCTAAAAACTGCAGGGCTGCGCCGAATTGAAAGGAGATCACAGTCATGAGTAAAACGATGACAAAAACAGTTACTGACAAACCCGTTTCAGGAAAGGATGCTTTTAAGAGCAGCTCTTCCGTAAAAACAACGGACATCCGCAAGATCACAGGCATCGGCATGCTTTCCGCTATCGCCTTTGCACTGATGTTTCTGGATTTTTCCGTTCCCTTTATGCCAAGCTTTATTAAAATGGACTTATCCGAGCTTCCCGCTCTGATCGGCTCCTTTGCCTACGGTCCCATTGCAGGCGTCATCATCTGCCTGATCAAAAATCTTATCCATCTTCTCATATCCAGCACAGGCGGCGTGGGCGAACTGAGCAACTTTATTCTGGGGGCATCCTTCGTACTTGTTGCGGGACTGGTTTACAAATTCAAAAAGAACCGCACCGGCGCTTTGATCGGTTCCGTTGCAGGGGCTTTGATCATGGGGATTTTCAGCGTATTCTCCAATTACTTCCTGGTATATCCCATTTATTACAATTTTATGCCGGAAGAAACTATTTTGGCGGCGTATCAGCTGATCTTCTCCGGAGTGGACAATATTCTGGAATGCCTGATCGTGTTTAACATGCCCTTTACCTTTGTGAAAGGAATATTGAGCGTTGTGATCACGTTTTTGATCTATAAGAGGCTGTCGCCGATCTTGAAGGGGACGCATTAGAAGAAAAACAGGAACTTTAACTTATATTTTTCCAGCAGATAAAATCCGGGATCCTTTTCCTATTTTTGAGAAGAATCCCGGATTTTGATCATTGTGTGATTTCAAGGAGTTTCTTGTTAATACGGTTTTGAACATCAAGATAATAAGCCATTTCTGCAGTATTCAGCTCTTCACTCTCCCATGCCTCAAAATCTTTAATGGCTTTAGCATATTTACTCATATAGTCTGCATAGTCCGACAGCAGTTCCAGATCCGTTCCGTCTGACTCTGAATATTTTTTTATGAAATCGCAGTAATCGAACAAAATTACCAGGAATCAATAAATAGGCTTACTTTATCTATATCAGTAGTCATGAAATTTATTTAACATTTTAATCTAACTTTCAATGCTGGACGGCTCAAGCAAAAAATCATAGATATTTAAAGTTAAAATTCCATATTCATTATAATGTTTCGGGACTACATCCTTTGTTATAATAATTTTCTTAAACGAATCATCAATTTTTCGAAATGGTCTTGTTTCCTGTATTAATTTCCCCTCGTCAGGAATAGAGTATGCCGACTGAATATAATATCTCACAGAACCCATATTGCATACGAAATCAACTTCCAATTGTTTTCGCATTACCTTTCCATTCCTCTTCTCCGCTATTGTTACGACTCCCACATCAACATTGTAACCACGCATACGAAGCTCATTGTAGATTACATTTTCCATTGAGTGGATCTGCTCAAACTGCCGAAAATCAATTCTTGCATTACGAAGTCCCAGATCCGAAAAATAATATTTCTTTGGAGTTTCTATATATGCCTTTCCTCTAATATCATATCTCCGAGCTGATTCGATCAAAAAAGAATCCTCAAAAAAATCAAGATATTTCTTAACTGTATTTGAAGTAATTTTTGATTTTTTTACCGTCCTAAAAGTATTCTTCAGTTTTTCCGGATTGGTTAAAGACCCGATGGAGGAAGAAAGAATATTTAACAGGTCTTCTAATTCCCCTTTATTTCTAATCTTGTTTCTGTTATATATATCCCTAATATAGATTTCGCTAAAAAGGTTTTTAAGAACTGCCGCTTTATCATTGACCCCCTCGCGAAGCACCACCAACGGAATCCCACCATACAGCATATATTCCGACAATCCTTCGTATTTATCGCCTTTATATACTGACATAAACTCAGAGAAATTCAGAGGATACATATGAATCTCATCACCGCGTCCTGCAAACTCTGTAATAATATCCTTCGATAAAAATTTGGCATTACTTCCGGTTACATAAACATCAATATTATCTTTGCGCAGATAACTATTCAGTACAGACTCAAAACAGTCGAGCATTTGCACTTCATCTAAGAGAAGATAATACATACCTTTACCTGTTGTTTTTGAACGAATATACGCCATAAATTTTTCGGGGTCAATTCGCCTTTTTTCCTTTTCAACTTCAATAAGATTTTCTCCTATAAGATAAAGATCATCAGCAGAATCAAATGCAAATCGGATAATATGATTTTCGTCCACATCTTGTTCAATAAGATAATTATAAAAAATGGTATTTAACAGATAAGACTTACCGCATCTTCGTATGCCGGTAATGACCTTTATTAATCCATTATTTTTTCTGCTTATCAGCTTATTCAAATAAAAATCTCTCTTAATCTCCATGCAAATTGCTCCTTAGCAAAAGATTTTTGCAACTTTTAGCATTTTTCTTTTCTATATTATCACAAGCCCAGATATGTATCAACTTTATGTTTCATTTTAAAAAAGATTTTTGCAACTTTTGCACATTTTCTTTCTTGTCCATATTTGCCTTTCATCATATGTATCCTTTAAACAAACATCTTTTCAAGCATGGATTTTTTAATATTTTTCAGTTTTTTTAACTGCCGCTGATGAAGGGTTATAAGGTGGTCGAGGATGTCAAAATATACTGCTATTTTTTTCTGTTCCTCATAATTTGGTACTCTCAAATACATCTTAAGTAAATCCGAACAGGACAATACCTTCTGTCCTGTTCCTGTGCATGTATATCCAATTTCACGCACTACCTCGTTACTATTATTTAACACTAAAGAAATAAAAAATGTATCATTATCTTTACCACAAAAAACAGGATAAAACTTACTGATTATACCTTTATCACAGCATTTGTTGATGTTGAATGTAAAGTCAATACCATCACTTCTATTTCTGTACGTACAGTAATTTCTCAGCAATACATTATATCCGTTTCCTTACCCCCAATAAAGATAAGACTAAGTTAATTAGTCATCATCACTTATCCATCCACTGTTCCAACATATGCCCTCTGCATCTGATGGTCCATATCTATAGCTGTGTACTCCGCTAAAATTTTCTTAACTAAAACCTCATCGTCAACTGGATCCTCTTCTTTGCCAGATCCACGCTTACCACTTCCACTTCCACGATATCTCCTACGCTGACCACCTCTAAAGGATGCTTGATATAGCGGTCTGTGATCTTGGAAATGTGTACCAGCCCATCCTGATGTACGCCGATATCCACAAAGATTCCGAAATCAATAACATTCCTTACGGTTCCCTTTAACCGCATTCCCGGCTTTAGATCCTCCATTTCCATGACATCGCTGCGAAGGATAGGTGCGGGCATATCCTCCCTGGGATCTCTGGAAGGCTTTTCCAATTCCTTTGCAATATCCTTAAGGGTCAGCTCGCCGATCTCAAGCTCTGCCGCCAGAGCCTTTAATTCCCTGCTGCCCTCTTTGGGAAGGTTGAGCTTTGCATGCCCCACATCCCCCAAAGTGAATCCTGTTTTTGTAAGGAGCTTCTTTGCCGCATCATAGGATTCCGGGTGGACGCTTGTGGCGTCTAAGGGATTTTTTCCTCCCCTGATGCGTAAGAACCCAGCGCACTGTTCATAGGCCTTCGGCCCTAATTTTGCCACCTTCAAAAGCTGCTTTCTCTCTGTAAAAGCGCCGTTTTCCTCCCTGTATTCCACAATATTTTTGGCAATTACCTTGGAAATGCCTGAAATATAAGATAACAACGGCGCTGAAGCCGTGTTCAGATCCACGCCTACGCTGTTTACGCAGTCCTCTACCACGCCGGTCAAGGCTTCATCCAGCTTCTTCTGGTTCATATCGTGCTGGTACTGGCCTACGCCGATGGATTTAGGATCGATCTTGACAAGCTCCGCCAAAGGATCCTGTAATCTCCTGGCAATGGAAGCCGCGCTCCTCTGGCCCACGTCAAAATTGGGAAATTCCTCCGTTGCAAGTTTTGATGCAGAATAAACAGAAGCGCCCGCCTCATTGACAATAACATAAGAAACCGGCAGTCCTGTCTCTTTTATAAATGACACGATGACCTGTTCCGACTCCCTGGAAGCCGTGCCGTTTCCCACAGAGATCAGGGAAACATGGTATTTCTCTATTAATTTCTTTAATTCTGCCTTGGCCTCCGTCACTTTGTTCTGGGGCGCCGTAGGAAAGATCACTTTAGTCGCCAATACCTTCCCCGTTTCATCCACCACCGCTAACTTACAGCCGGTACGAAACGCCGGATCCCAGCCCAAAACAACCTTTCCTGCAATAGGCGGCTGCATTAAAAGCTGCTTCAGATTCTTGCCGAATACGTTTATCGCTCCCTCTTCCGCCTTTTCCGTCAGGGCGTTTCTGACTTCCCTCTCTATGGAAGGCGCAATGAGACGTTCATAGCTGTCCTTTACCACTTCCTTTAAAACAGGAGTCGTGACAGGATTGTCGTTTTTGATCACTTCCTTCTCCAGATAGGCAATGATCCGCTCTGTAGGCGCTTCAATTTTGACACTCAGGATTTTTTCCGCCTCGCCCCTGTTTAAAGCAAGGATCCTGTGTCCTGCAATTTTTCTGACAGACTCTGCAAAATGATAGTACATCTCGTAAACGCTCTGGGCCTCTTCATCCTTTGCCTCGCTGACAACAACGCCCTCGTTTTCCGTCATTTTCCTGATCTTTGTCCGGTAATCCGCTTCATCGGAAATCCCTTCCGCCAAAATGTCTTTTGCTCCTCCGATCGCTTCCTCCACGGTAGAAACGCCTTTTTCCTCATCCAGAAAGGCCTGTGCCTCTTCCTCTATGGATTTTTTCGTCATCTGTAAATAAATAATATTTGCAAGAGGCTCTAAACCCTTTTCCTTTGCGACGGATGCCCTGGTTTTCCTTTTGGGCTTATAAGGGCGGTACAGATCTTCCACCGCTACCATAGTCTGGGCCGCCAGAATCTTTTCCCTTAATTCCTCCGTCAGCTTTCCCTGCTCTTCAATGCTTGCAAGGACCGTTTCCTTCCGTTCTTCAAGTCCTCTTAAATATAACAGCCTTTCATGAAGGTTTCTGAGGACTTCATCGTTTAACGCTCCCGTCGCCTCTTTCCTGTACCGGGAAATAAAGGGAATGGTATTTCCCTCATCAATAAGCTTCACGGCAGCCTCCGCCTGCCACTTCTGTACCTTTAATTCCTCGCTCAATACTTTTATTATGTCCATCTCTTAATTCCTGTCTCCATAAACCGGACGGATATGTTTTACCCTCACATATCCGCCCGACTCACAAATTTTCTTTCTTTTATTTTTTCAAATTCTTTTTATCTTTCACGCTTTCCCGAAAACCTTTTGGAAGAGTCGCCCGACGGCTCCGGATCATGTCGTAAAAGCTTTTGTTTTAAAATTTTTATTTATTTGCCGCCATGAGATAAATAAGGGGCGAGTTCCAGTAAACCGTAACCTCGTTGCAGGAAAAGCTCTGTGCATTATCCACATAGCATTTTGCGGGAGCCGTTCCCGTCATGGTAGCTTTTGCATAAGGATCCTCCAGGTTGCTGTCCGCTCCGCCTACCAGCATGCCCGCCATGGATTTATCCAATACCTGGGAGGGTCTGTGGTGGGTGTGTTCGGGGGACAGACTTCCGAAGCCTGTCAGGAAGCAGTAGGAATTTGCATTATTGCCGAACAGATAGTCCAACTGCGCCTTTGCAAGGCTTTCGTATTTGTCATTTCCGTTAATATCATCCATCATCAAAAGCAGCATACCGTTATTGGCAATGCTCATGTTGCTGCCCCAGGGATAAGTGCCGCTTAAAGAGCACTGATAGGTATCCGCCTGGGTGCTTTCCAGGATCCCGTTAACTGCGTATTCCAGCTTGCCTACAACGGTTTTGGCATATTCTTCATCGGTATAACCGCCGGTCAGGTAAGCATAGCCTCCGTAAAATCCTACCTTTTCCCAGCCAAGGCCGCCCTGGATAGACGCATAAGGGATCGCCGTCAGGATCTCTTCGTATTTTTCATCCTTTGTAGTCTTAAATAACTCCGCATAAGCCCAGTATCTTTCATCGGTATCCTTTGCATCGGGATATTCCCCCGTCACGATTTCCTCAGGATTTACAAAACCGTCTCCGCTCTCGCTTCCTTCCAGATAAGCCACCGCTTTTAAGGACGCCGCCATACAGGTATCCGCAAAATCACTGTCCACATCTTTATAAATTCTCGCCGCCATCGCCATGACCGCCGCAAAGTCTCCCGTTGCACAGTTGGAAATGGGGGAAAGGATCAACTGATCCGTCTCATCCTCCGGCATAACGGTCTCGGGGAAATTAGCGCAGGTTACCTTATGGTAAACGCCGCCCGTTGCCGGATCCTGCATTTTTAACAGCCAATCCAGTTCATATCTGGCTTCATCCAGGATATCCGGGGTGCCGTTTCCACTCTCCGGAATGCCCGCATCATCTCCAAAGGCCTGGGGATATCTTTCATATGCCAGCATCACATCCGCCACCGCTTTCGCTCCGGATACCACATAGCGGCCATAGTCTCCCGCATCGTGCCAGCCGCCGGAAACATCCACGGTAGAACTGCTGGCGCTTCCATGAACCACTGCTCCGCCGTCATGACAGACAGGGTGTGCAAAATCCCCTGCGTATTCTTCGGTCAGTTCCACGCCGCAGCGCTGCAGATAAAGCATCCTTACCGCCGCATCAAAAGCTTCGTCATATACATCGTCTCCAATGGTAAACTCATAGGATTCCCCGCATTTTTCCCCTACTACCTTATAAGTGCCCGGAGTCTTTAATTCACTGAAATCTCCGCTGCTTTCCGTCTCGCGGGTATTGTTGTTTTTCTCTCCTGCTAAAAGAGTGCCCTCAAATACCGTCTCGCCGCTTTTTACATCCACAACGCTGAAGGCGCTGTCCATATCCTCGCCGCGGAATACTGCGATCTTCTCGTCCTCAGGCCGGTAACCCAACTGGTTGATCTGGATATCCGGCGTGTCGATGGCCGCCTGGGGCAGGGCACGGTTTGTTTCGTCGATACAGTATAATTCAAAATTATCAAAGAACACATCATGGGCGCCTATATTTTCATCGGTGCTCCCGTAAAGCCCCATATTAAAACACAGCCTGGGAGCCGGGTCGCTGCCCTCTTCCATGGTAAAAGTAAAATCATAATGTTTTGTCTCCGGCGTCAGTGCGATCCCTTCCCCCGTATATGCGTGATAATCTCCGCCGTTGATCTGGATGCGGTATTCCACTTCCCTCTCCACGGAAGCAGACGCATCAAAAGACAGCTCATACACACAGCCTGTCTCAAGGGCAAAGCCGTCATAGAATACCTGGACGCTGTGCTCCTTGGTGCCAAGGGTAGTGATCTGAACCTTCAGCCTGCCCTCTTCGTCCGCCACAATAACTGCATTGCCGCCGTTAAAATAAGTGTTCCACTTGGTTGTCCCATTGGAAAAATCGCCGTTTTCAATCATATTGTAACCCATTAAGGATTCCACTTCTTCGGGTTCTTCGTCCTCTTCCGCCTCGGTCTCTTCTTCCTCTGCCGGCTCATCGGGCGTCTCCGGCTGCTGTTCCTCTTCTACAGGCGCCGCCGCTTCCTGCCCTTTGCTGCCGCAGGCAGTCAGTCCCATGACCATACTGACGCACAAAAACAGCGCCAAAATCTTTCTCTTCATCATCCCCACATATCCTCCTCAATGCAGTTTGTTATTTCAGCCATGATAAAGCTGTTACTATTCTTCATTATATTCGAAAATAGGTCTTTATTCAATGCGGAAATCGTGATAAAATAAAAGTAATTATGGAGGTGTGTTATGGATTATAATAAAGGCCCTGCGCAGCTGCCGCCTCGTCCCAGATTAAATACAAACGGCTTTCTGGCGGCATCTTTTGTATGTACTATGCTGGCTTTTATAACAGAATGCTCACTGCCTGTCTGCATGGTTTTTGCATCCCTTACCGTTTTGTTCGCAGTTCTTTCAAAAGGGAAACAGTTAAAAATGCATTCATTCGCCAAGATGAGCATAGGAATATCCATATTCTCACTGGCGCTCAGCTTTACCGTTACCTTTTTATCTTTTTACAGGGTTTTAACGGATCCGGCTGAACGTGAAGATTTTAACCAGATTTATGAACAAATGTATGGTATTACTTTTGATGAAGCTTTAGATGAGATCCAACAGTTATTTTAATTAGGAGGTGTCTTTTATGAATCTTCAGATTTCAAACACAGGTTATCAATACGGCGGTTACGGAAATTCTTACGGGGGCGTTTCTGCTGCAGGCGGTAAGGAGCATTCTCCCATACTGAATCCCGGAGAGTCCACCGAAAAAAAGCCCGGCGCCAAATCCTCCCCCGCAGAATGTGAAACCTGTAAAAACCGCAAATACCAGGACGGTTCCGACGAAATGGTCTCCTTTAAATCTCCGGCCCATATTTCGCCCCAGGCGGCGGCATCGGCAGTGCGCGGCCACGAGCAGGAGCATGTCTCCAACGCATACAAAAAGGCGGCCACAAATAACGGCAAGGTCATTCGTGCAAGCGTAGCCATCCATACATCCGTCTGCCCGGAATGCGGACGTTCCTATGTGTCCGGCGGAACTACTTCTACGCAGATCAAATATTATAACGAAGAAAACCCTTATCAGAAGGCGTTAAAAACACAGGATGCGACCAAATACAGCGGTATGAATGTCGACCTGGCCTGCTGATCGGAAAGGATATACTATGAAAACATCTTCGCCTCAGTTAAAGGCAGATGCCAGGGGACATCTTACCGGAAGATACGGGGTTGTCATTACCGCTTATATGATAGCCTCCCTTCTTACCAACATTCCGTCCCTTATTTTTTCTTACACTCTGAATACCCGGACATTGGCCGGATCTTTGATGGATGTAAGCGTTACTTTAATATTGAACTTCCTTCTTACCATTTTCCTGGTGGGACAAAACCATATCTGTCTGCGCTATGCCCGCAGCAGCGAACCGGTTCCCGTGGCGGAAATGTGGTATGGCTTTAAAGGCAGGGCGGATGAGATCATCATTACCTATTTTCTTTATTTCATCCGTTTCCTGCTTTATTCCGTGCCCTTTATCGCTATGCTGGCAGGTTATCTGCTTGCAGGCTCCCCGGTCCTTTTTGGGGTCTTAGCCCTTATCTCTCTTATTTTTATGACCATTATGTGGATCCGCACGGAGCTTGACTATGCTTTGATCTTTTTCCTGATCATTGACTTCCCCAATGAATCTCCCGGTCAATTGCTAAAACACAGCCGGGAATTGATGAAGGGCAATAGAGGCAGGCTTTTCTATTTACAGCTCAGCTTTATCGGCATGTACCTTTTGGCGCTGTTTTCCTTTGGTCTTGCCATGTTCTGGGTATACCCCTACACCAGAATGACATTTACGGAATTTTATATGGATGTAAAGAAAGAAAAAGAAATAACCCCTGCAACAGATACCGTCGCAGAGGCTGTTTCCTAATAGACTTAATGACTGACCAGAGACCAGTTATCAAAAACCTCAATACCCAGGATCTCAATACTAAGCCCTTCCACATATGTCGTTTTCCCATCGGAATTCAGGCCGGTCATTTCATGCCAATCCGTAACACTGTACAGAATCGCTTTATACGTCACAGAACCTCCATCCAGATATTGCACCGGAACAGGAAAGAGCAAGATGGCTGCCACAACTCCGGCTGCTATAAGCACTTTCTTTTTCGTACTCTTTTTCATCCAAATCCCCTTTTATAAGTATTCTACCGTTCTCATTCTTATTTCAACTGGAAATTCCGCGTCTGATCCTGTAAACGGTTAACCTGTTCAAACAGCTCTGTGCTGACCGTTGCAGACTCTTCACTGTTAGCGGAATTTGTCTGTACCACATCCGAAATCTGTCCAAGCCCTTCCGCCACCTGTGAAATGGAAGCAGCCTCCACCTGTACCGCATCGGTAATGTCATCAATGGCACGATTGGACTGGGTAACAAGCTCAAGGGTTTTGTGCAGGGACGTGGAAACCTCCTCCACGATCTTATTGCCCCTCGCAGCAGCCTGTACGGAATTTTCGATCAACTCCTTGGTGGCCTTTGCCGCCTCTTCGGACTTCGCCGCAAGATTGCGGACTTCCTGTGCTACCACAGAAAAACCTTTTCCGGCCTCTCCCGCCCTTTTGGATTCTACAGCGGCATTCAATGCCAGAATATTGGTCTGAAGGGAAATATTCTCAATAGTAGAAATAATTTTCTCAATCTGCTGGGATGTCGTACTGATATCCGTCATGGCGCCAATCAGAATCTCCATCTGCTGACTGCTCAAATTTACCTGTTCTCCCGTAAGATGGGCATTATCCCGCATATCGGAAGCCATCTTAATATTCTGATTCGCACTTCTGGACAAATCCGCCAAAGTAGTAGAAAGCTCTTCCACTGCACTGGCCTGCTCCGTCGCCCCCTGTGCTAAGGCCTGCGACCCGTCGGAAAGGCTTCTGGCATAGCCGAACACTTCATGCTCTACCTTCTGGATGTTGGAAATAGCCATGGAGAGCGATTCCGTAAAGCTGTCAATGGAATCCGAAATGGATTGGAAATCCCCGATAAAAGGCACCGAAGTGGACACATTGAAATTACCTGCGGAAAGTTCACTCATAATACGGTTGATATCTTCTATGTACTGACAGGTCTGTTCTATGGACTGCTTAAGCGTTTTTGACAGATCTCCTATTTCGTCATTGGCTTTATAATCCAGTTCCAGTTTCATGCGTCCTTCCTGCAAAGGCTTTGTCTTATCCGTAATAATGAGGATCGGCCTTACTACGCGCCGCAATATATATATTACAAGGCATATGAGGCAGAACAGCGCTAAAAACAAACCGCCGGCCGTAACGATATGCATAGTCATTACGGTCTGCCTCATATGAGCCGTACTCTCGTCGTTCAATACCGTTCCCCGTTCTACCACCTGATCCAGAAGTCCTACCAGAACACCCAGATTTTTAAGAATTGTTTCCTGATAATATTCCCGGGCTGCTTCCGGATCCTTTTCCAATAAATCCAATACATATATGGCTGACTGATGAAGTTCCTTATGGAGCGGTTCCATCTGATTTCGAAGTTCCAAAATGGTCTCATCTTCCGTTCCCGCCTCGCCGTACAGCCATTGCCCCAGCACACAGCCTGTATGGTCCGTGCTGCCGGTAAATTCCGTACCGCTGTACAGGGCGTTGCTTAAATTAGCCGACCATTTATAATGCGCCACCTCTGCCTGTTGCGCCCTCTGCAGCACAGCATTTACCTGAACATTGAATTCCTCTGAATCCTCCATATTCATGATATTTTTAGTCGTCATCACGCTGAACGTCAAAACGGCTAAAAAGGTCGCCGTTACCAGAATACCAACCATTACTTTTATGCTTTTCCTCATTTTGTTTCTCCTTTTATTTTGTATGTGCGACAATAACCACAAAATCCTTCCGGAAATAATAAAATTCCGGCTTTGCCTTATGGTAACATAGCCGTATTGGGGTTATCCTGCCATAAAACAAAGCCGGAATTGCTTACTTCAAAGAATTTTTGTATTTATCCCCTCTTAATGATGATATGAAAGGATAAAAATAGTATTACGGTTCTTGAATGAATTGTAGCATAGCTGTTATTTTATTTCAATCATTAAAAAAAATTATTCACAAATCAATTTTGGGAAAACTCTCGTTCTTCCCTGCTGTTTTGGTCCTGCCGGTGCCTTAATCTTCTTTTACCGCATTCCACTTCAGATACTCGTTTATAAACAGATCCAGCGCCCCGTCCAAAACCGCATCCACATTTCCCGTTTCCGCATTTGTCCTGTGATCCTTGACCATGGTATAAGGCTGCATGACATAGGACCTGATCTGATTGCCCCATCCGATCTCCGTTACCTCCCCGCGGATATCGGACAGTTTCTCCGCATTTGCTTCTTTTTGGAGCATATAAAGCTTGGCCTTTAACATCTGCATGGCCTTATCCTTGTTCTGGAACTGGCTCCGCTCGTTCTGGCACTGTACCACGATCCCCGTAGGAATATGGGTAATACGGATCGCCGAGGATGTTTTATTGATATGCTGTCCCCCTGCGCCGGAGCTTCGGTAGGTGTCGATGCGCAGATCGTCATCGTTGATCTCCACATCCACGTCGTCTTCAATATCCGGCATAACATCCAGAGACACAAAAGAAGTCTGGCGCTTGCCCTGTGCATTAAAGGGCGAAATACGCACCAGCCTGTGGACGCCTTTTTCGGATTTTAAATACCCGTAGGCATTCTCTCCGTTTACCTGAAAGGTCACGGACTTGATGCCCGCTTCATCCCCGTCCAGATAATCCAGCACCTCGATGGAAAATCCCTTCTTTTCCGCCCATCTTGTATACATACGGTACAGCATGGACGCCCAGTCGCAGCTTTCCGTGCCGCCGGCCCCTGCATTCAGCTTTAAGATCGCATTATAGCCGTCGTATTCCCCGGAAAGGAGAGTCTTAATGCGGATGTTTTCCAATCCCGAGATCAATTCATCCAGCTCCTGCCTGATCTCAGGTATCATTTCCGGGTCATTTTCCTCATAACCCATTTCTATTAAAACTTCTATATCTTCATATTTTGTTGTCAGGGCTCTACAGGTCTCCACATCATCCTTTAACCCCTTGCACTCTCTTGTAAGCCTCTGCGCCCCTTCTGCATCGTTCCAGAAATCGGGCGACTCCATCAGCTTTTCCAGTTCTTCTATCCTTTTGACCTTATTCGCCAGGTCAAAGTGAATCCCTTACTTCCGCCAATGGTGTCTCATATGTCAAAAGCTCCTGCTTCATCTGATCTAATTCGACCACTTTGCGTCACCACCTTATTTATAAATTACATGCAGCGCATCTTTATTTTTTGCCTGCCTCTGCTGATATGTCTGTTCCCATATCGGCCGCCAGCCTCTGGCCTTACTCCGCTGTTTTACCGACCGTCTCCTGCTTAAGCTCTGCCGCAGCAGTTTTTATACTTTTTACCGCTTCCGCAGGGACAGGGATCGTTGGGATATATTTTCGCGTTTTCACGCTTCATGGGCCCCTTCACGCTTTCATCCTTGTTCGTGCTGGTAACCTGGGCCACCTGCTCCCTCTCCACCTTCTGCTCTACGCGGACGCTGAATAAAAGTCTGACGGTATCTTCCTTGATGTTTTCCGTCATGGCGTCAAACATTTCGTAAGCGTTCATCTTATACTCTACGATAGGATCCTTTTGTCCGTATGCGGCAAGGCCTACGCCCTGACGCAGCTGATCCATATCGTCAATATGGGTCATCCATTTTCTGTCGATTACCTTTAACAAAATAACGCGCTCGATCTCACGGATGGCCTCCGCATTGGGAAATTCCGCTTCCTTGCTCTCGTATAACTTGACCGCTTCCTCCTTCAGCATATGAAGAAGTTCGTTTTTCTTCATCCCCTTGACCATACCGTGGTTTAACTGCTTAACGGGGATAATGCTTCCAAGCACCTGATGAAGCTCCACAAGATCCCAGTCGTCGCTGCTTCCGTCATCGGGAATGCACATGGAAACAGAATTTTCCACGATATCCGTGATCATCTTGTAAATGGCGTCGCGCATGCTTTCGCCGTCTAACACCCGGCGGCGTTCCGCATAAATGATCTCCCTCTGCTCGTTCATGACCTGGTCATAATCTAAAAGGTTTTTACGGATGCCGTAGTTGTTGCTCTCTATTTTCTTCTGGGCCTTTTCAATGGCCTTTGTAAGAGAAGAATGCTGGATTTCCTGCCCTTCGGGAATGCCCAGGGCATTAAATAAAGCCATGGTCCTTTCTCCGCCGAACAAACGCAGCAGATCATCCTCTAAGGAAAGGAAGAATCTGGATTCCCCCGGATCTCCCTGACGTCCTGAACGTCCTCTTAACTGGTTATCGATACGCCTTGACTCATGACGCTCCGTACCCACGATCTTAAGTCCGCCTGCAGCCTTTGACTCGTCATCCAGCTTAATATCCGTACCACGGCCCGCCATATTGGTGGCAATGGTCACATGTCCGTGAATACCTGCTGCCGCAACGATCTCCGCCTCCAGTTCATGGAACTTGGCGTTCAAG
>ULTO01028897.1_pt1 | contig 33012 bp, 30 predicted proteins | sample 1957601 | NCBI WGS metagenome assembly ULTO01 (sample SAMEA4835734, study PRJEB28245) | human gut metagenome | biome: gut microbiome; material: fecal sample | place: Denmark | collected 2008 | reverse complement strand
TCCAACGATAATACCACCATGGGGCAGACCCTGGCGGTCATCACATTGATTACCATTCCGGTCATCATCATTTATTCGTTGTTCTCGAAACAGATTGTAGAAGGCGTTACCTCAACAGGTTCAAAGGAAGGATGAGATTATGAGCTTTATAGAATTGAAAAAGATTAATAAAAAATATGAAAATGCCGAAAGAAATTCCGTAACGGATTTTACCCTTAACATTGAAGAAAAAGAATTTATCGCATTTGTCGGTCCTTCCGGCTGCGGTAAATCCACAACCCTCCGTATGATAGCCGGCTTTGAAGAGATTACCGGCGGGGATCTGTATATCGACGGGAAAAGAGTCAATGAAACAGCGCCAAAGGATCGGGGAATTGCCATGGTATTCCAGAACTATGCCCTGTATCCCCACATGACGGTGGAAAAAAATATCGGATACGGATTGAAAAACATGAAAATGCCGGCTGAGGAGATCAAGAAAAAAGTCGATTGGGCAATTGACATTTTGGGTCTGGAGGAATATCGTTACAGAAAGCCCAAAAATCTTTCAGGCGGGCAGAGACAGAGAGTAGCCCTGGGCCGTGCCATCGTGAAAAACCAGAAGGTATTCCTGATGGATGAACCCTTATCCAATCTGGACGCGAAGCTCCGTGTCAGCATGAGGAACGAGATCAGTAAGCTGCACAGGGAGCTTGGCACAACTACCATCTATGTAACCCATGACCAGGTGGAAGCCATGACCATGGCGGACCGGATCGTTATTATGAAGGACGGGGTTATGCAGCAGGTAGGAAAGCCCATGGACCTGTATGAACATCCCATCAACAAGTTTGTGGCGGGATTTATCGGTTCTCCCCAGATGAACTTTTACAACGTGACTGTAAAGGGAGAAGAGATGACCTTTGAGGACGGAAAGAAGATCACGCTGCCGGATGTTGTTGCCGAGAGACTGGCAGACCATCAGGGAGAGCTGATCATGGGGATCCGCGGCGAGGATATCAAGGTGGACGAACAGAACCGTGAGTTATATAAGGCGAACGTTCAGCAGGCCGTTGTGGAAAATACAGAGGTCATGGGTAATGAAAACAATCTGTATTTTACATACGGAGGGAGCTTGACCGTGGCGAGGGTTTCCAAATACGAACTCAGCCAGATGGGAGATAAACTGGAATTTGTGTTCTCCCCTACAAAGATGCATTTCTTTGATAAGGAGACAGAAGAAAATATTTTGGAAAAATAGGATTAACAGAAATGGAGTTAAAAATCGGGATGAAGCAGAAGTTACATTTAAAAGCACCGGGAAACTGGATCAATGATCCTAATGGATTTATATACTATAAAGGAAAGTATCATTTGTTTTATCAGTATTTCCCCTACGAACCCCGGTGGGGGACCATGCACTGGGGGCATGCGGTCAGCGATGACTTACTGACATGGGAACATGAAGGCATTGCACTTTTTCCCAGCAAATATGCGGACCAGAACGGATGCTTTTCGGGAAGCGCCGTGGAGGCGGACGGACGTATGCACTTGTTTTATACGGGAGTACACTTCCATGAGACAGATCCGGAGGATATCCATGTCTGCTTAAACGACCGGTTTGAATCGGCACAGCTTACCATTTGTTCGGAGGACGGTTTTCATTTTGATAATGCCAAAGGAAAAAAAGTGATTATCCCGCCCCTTGAAGATCCGGAAATCGGAGACAGAACCCATACCAGGGACCCCAAAGTATGGAGGGGGAAAGACGCCTGGTATATGGTTTTGGGAAGCTTAAGCAAAGAGAGAAAGGGGAAACTTCTCATCTATCGCAGTGAAAACCTGACTGACTGGGAATATAAAAACAGCGTGACCAAGGAAGACGGCTTTGGCTGGATGTGGGAATGCCCGGATTATTTTGAAGTGGATCATGAAAAAGTGCTTATATTTTCTCCCATGGGGATTTTGAAAGAGAAGGGCGCCTATGAAAACCAGGCAATCTGTACCCTTGTGGATTTTGACGAGGAAAGCTGCCGGATGACCATTCCCGATACCTATCAGTTCCTGGATTACGGGGAGGATCTGTATGCGCCCCAGAGCACGGTGGATAAGGACGGCAACAGAGTGGTAGCGGCATGGCTTCGGATGCCAAAGCCGGTAGAAGGAAAATGGATTGGAATGTTTTCTCTGCCCCGGGTGGTGGAGGTTTGTAAGGGACATATTTATTTCCGTCCCCATCCGGAGGTAAAAAAAGCCTATAGCCAAAAGATAAACGCAGTAACGAAAGCCCATGAAGGCGGATACCGCATCAGCATGGATCTTCAGGAACAGGAAATGATCGATGTGGGAGGCTATAAGATTTTCAGGAAAAACGGCTGTATCCATACGGACAGAAGCGAAGTTTTCGGGGACTGCAAAGATTACAAGGTACAGTTTGCGACGCCTGAGTTAAAAGACGGATGTCATGTGGATATTTACGTGGATGATAATCTGGTGGAAGTATTTGTAAACGATGGCGAATATGTTATCAGCAATGCGGTCTACGGCTTGAAAAAAGAGCTGCAGACCGACAGTAAGGAGAAACCGGAAATTTATACAGTTGAATAGGAAAGGGATGAAATAAATGCAGGTATGGGTTAATTTAGGAAGCATTGAAACGGTAAAGGATTTTGTTTCCGTTGTAGCTCATTTTCATGGAGATGCAGAATTAAAATCAGGGAAGTATGTTGTTGACGCAAAGTCCATTATGGGAATATTCAGTCTGGATCTGTCAAAAAAACTGCTGCTGGAGCTGGAAGAGCCTACAAAGGAGGAGCTGGAAGCTATCGACCGGTATATAGTCAGAGATTAAAAACAATAGAATAAATGCCGCAAATACAATGGCGGAGACTGCAGGCAGGCAGAAGTTTGGGCATATTTTCCGCCTGCTTGTCATATGCATAAAATGAATAAGACGAACGCAGGGATTTTATGCTGAATTATATCTGGGTTTTTATGATCGTGATAGGGATTGTCTATGGTTCCCTTACGGGACAGATGGCGGAAATTTCCAATGGAGTCATTGATTCCTCAAAGGAGGCGGTGCAGCTTTGCATTACCATGTTAGGAGTTGTGGCGCTGTGGACGGGAATCATGGAGATTGCCAAGGAATCCGGCCTGGTGGAAGGACTGACTAAGGGAATAAGGCCGCTTTTGCGTTTTTTGTTTCCGAGGATTCCAAAAGAGCATCCGGCAATGTCCTATATTTCTTTGAACTTTATCGCCAATATTCTGGGGCTTGGATGGGCGGCCACGCCGGCGGGCTTAAAGGCCATGGAAGCTTTGACGGATTTGGAAAAAGAACGGGGGAATCCGGAGTATACGGAAGATTCCGGCAAAAGTAAAACAGGCGGGAAACCTGATAAGAAATATTCTGAGAAGGCTCAAAAGGACAGGACGGCCAGCAATGAGATGTGCGTGTTTCTGATCTTGAATATTTCTTCCCTGCAGCTGATTCCCGTCAATATGATCGCTTACAGGAGCCAGTACGGGAGCGTGAACCCGGCGGTCATTATCGCCCCTGCGATCATTGCCACATTTGTGAGTACGGTTGCGGGAATTGTATATTGTAAGATAAAGGACAGGAAACGGAGAGTGTGAGGCTCTCCGTTTTACTTATTGCTATAAATGGATATTTTATTGGGCGAATATAAATAAAAAGTATGTAAAAATAGTGCATAAAATCCAATAAAACCATACGATTATTGGAAACTATATTGTTATTGACATATCGAAAATAATAAAATATAATAGTATAAAATATCGGAAGAGAGAAAGCGCGATGAATTATCAAAACATTGTTGATGACTTTATAACAGAATATCCAGATTATAAAAGTGATGTTATAAACTTTACAGAATACCTGGAAATACACTGGGGAAATTCTTTGTCAGGCGAACCGCTTCGTATTTTACTTAAGGGTATAGATGTTGAATTTATATTGCAGAGCCTGATTTATAATGTGGAAGATATACAGCGATATAAAAGTAAGACAAAGGCTAAACGGTACGCTACGGTGGTAGGATTGTTTTTTAACTACATCCGAAAGACTACAGATGTTGCAAACCCTGAATTATATGATGCAATTTCTTTTAACCGTCTGCGGGAAAATTCATATATGAGACGAATGATGGCATATATTGAGAAATGTGATCTGCTTGCGGGTATAGTTGAGCAGGAGCCGTTAACGCTTATGCAAGCTGAAGAACTTTTGATATGGTCGAATGAACAGCTTGAAGATAAGGATTGGGGAGAAGTTACAGATCTTAAGAAGGCGATGGCGGCTATCGGAATAAAAATGATGATGCTTTATGGGATTACGTATCGTGAATTGAGAAAAGTTAAATGGGAGAATTTTGATGAATATTATGGATTTATTACAGTAAATGGCTTTAAACTTCGGCTGCCGCCCAAATTGTCAAGACAGTTACAGCAAATGCAGAAATTTGTTTTTCAGACTAGATTAAAGAACAAAGAGGATTTGCTTTTGACAGATGGAAATGGAGAACCTTGGGGGGAGATAACATCTTCTTCTGGAATCCCTGACTATTTAGGAACTTTGCTAGAAGTAACGAGTGTAACAAGTATTGTCAAGTATGGAATCGGACAACTTCTCAAGGCGGGTTTAAGTGATTCTGTTATTAAAAAAATAACGGGTGCAAGCGATAAACTGATTCAAGGGTGCCTCCTGACTGAGGATGATGAACTCAAAAAAATTATCAATAATAAAATTGTTATGGCAGAGTTGTACTATGAGTTTTAGGTTGGCTATAACAGACAGGGAGAGATAAATCTGTGGATGAAAACAAAGGTGAAATTTTAATTTATCAATCGGAACACGGACTAACGAATGTTGAAGTAACTGTACAGGATGAAACGGTTTGGCTTTCCCAACAACAAATGGCTGAACTGTTTCAAACATCGAGAACAAATATTGTAGAACACATAAAACATATTTTTGCAGAAGGAGAATTGGACGAAGGCTCAACCTGTCGGAATTTCCGACAGGTTCGGCAGGAGGGAACAAGGCAGGTTGCAAGAGAAATGCCATATTATAATTTGGATATGATTATATCTCTTGGATATAGAATAAAGTCTCTTATAGCGACAAGATTCAGGAAATGGGCGACAGAACGTTTAAAGGAATACATGATAAAAGGCTTTACGATGGACGATGAACGTCTTAAAGGCAATGGTGGCGGGAACTATTGGAAAGAACTTTTAGGTCGCATTCGCGATATTCGTTCTTCGGAAAAAGTGCTTTATCGTCAGGTTTTAGATTTATATGCTACAAGCGTGGATTACAATCCTCATAGTGAGGAGTCGGTTCGCTTTTTTAAGATAGTGCAAAATAAGCTTCATTTTGCAGCACACGGGCACACTGCAGCAGAAATAGTATTTGAATGTGCTGATGCCCAAAAACCTTTTATGGGATTGACATCCTTTTCGGGAGAGTTACCTGCTCTTAAAGATATTGGAATTGCCAAGAATTATTTAAAAGAAGATGAACTTAAGATATTAAATAATTTGGTATCGGGTTATTTTGATCTGGCGGAAATTAATGCGATTGAACATCGTCCAATGTACATGAAAGATTATGTCGAACAGCTTGATTCAGTATTATCATCAGGAAATAGAAAAATACTCAGTCATGGAGGGAAATTAAGTCATTCTCAGGCAATAAAAAAAGCCAGGGAAGAATATTAAAAATATCAGGAAGCCACCATTTCTCCAGTTGAAGATGCTTATTTAAAAACAGTAAAAATGTTGGCTAAAACAGCAAAACAGGCCGGTGGAAAAAATAAAACAAATCGTGATGGTCGATAATGATGTTAAGAAATAAAACTTTTTCAAAAAGTTCGTGTCATTAACTTGACACAAGGGGGGTTAAAGGCAATAGAAGCCCTGCTGAACCTGGACAGGAAACGGAGAGTGTGAGGCTCTCCGTTATTTGGAATAAAAAACCACTTGCAAAATCGAACATATGTTTGTATAATAAATATATGAACGAATTGATCCAGGAAATATCATTAGAAGAAAAACTTCATATATTAGCGGATGCGGCCAAATACGATGTGGCGTGTACTTCAAGCGGTGTGGACAGGAAAGGCAGGGAGGGCTTTCTGGGGAATACAAGAGCCTGCGGTATCTGCCACAGCTTTGCCTCCGACGGACGCTGTATCTCCCTTTTAAAGATTCTCATGACCAATCATTGCATTTATGACTGCAAGTATTGTATCAACCGCTGTTCCAATGATGTGGAGAGGACTACCTTTACCCCTGACGAGATCTGCAGGATCACTACGGAGTTTTATAAGAGGAACTATATTGAGGGGCTCTTCTTAAGCTCGGGCGTACTAAAGAATCCCGCTTACACCATGGAAAAGATGTGCGAGGCTTTGATGCTTTTGCGAAATCAATACAAATTTAACGGTTATATTCATGTAAAGGCGATTCCCGGGGCGCCGGATGAACTGCTTGCCACGGCGGGCTATCTGGCTGACCGCATCAGCATTAACTTAGAACTGCCTACTGCGGAAAGTCTGGAAAAGCTTGCGCCCAACAAAAACTTTCAGACGATCTTAAATCCCATGGGGAAGGTAAGCAGTACCATTGCATCCCACAGGCTTGCCATCGGCAAGGATGCCAGGATGGAGAGGAGCAGCGGCAACCGCTATTTGGAAAACAGCATTTTTACAAGCCAGCGTATAGAAGAAAAGCAAGGTGGTTCACGGCAGATTTTGCAAAAGGAGACCCTTTCCCCTTCTTTGACCAGGGATAAGCTTACAAGACCCTTTGCACCGGCGGGACAGAGCACCCAGATGATCATAGGAGCAAGCGGGGAGACGGATTATCATTTGATACAGACTACCCAAAAGCTTTACCAGTCCTATGACTTGAAGCGGGTTTTTTATTCGGCTTATGTTTCCATCAATGAGGACAGCAATCTTCCCGCCATAGGGACGCCGCCTCCCCTTTTAAGGGAGCACAGGCTTTATCAGGCGGATTGGCTGCTGCGCTTTTATGGCTTTCAGGCAGACGAGCTTCTTTCGGAGGATAAGCCCAATTTCAATGAGCAGCTGGACCCTAAATGCGACTGGGCGCTGCGCCATCTGGATTTATTCCCCGTAGAGATCCAGACCGCTCCCTATGATCTGATCCTGCGTATCCCCGGAGTGGGACCAAGGTCCGCAGGCAGGATTATGAAGGCCCGACGTTTCGGCAGCCTTGATTTTGATACTTTAAAGAAAATGGGTGTGGTTTTAAAAAGGGCGCATTATTTTATTACCTGCCAGGGCAAAATGATGTATCATACCCCCATCGAAGAGCAGTATATTACCAGACAGCTGACGGCCACCAATTCCAAGGAAAACTGGCAGATTGCCCATCAGAATAATTTTAAACAGATGTCGCTTTTTGATGATTTTGGGGTTGGATGAGAAAACGTATTGTAACAGAAACGCGGAGACAAAGATGACAGTTTTTACCTGCAACGATGATTTTGAAAGCATCATGACCTGTATTTATGATGCCTGGGCAAGCAAACGTGGACACCATAATGTGAAGCTTTTAAAAGGTCCTGTTGTACAGCCTGATCTATTTTGTGAATATATTCATGTAGAGCCGGACGCACACAAAACGGAAATGGTCGTCCGCTCCATACGCAACAAGATATCGGAGGAAGCATATGTCCATATTTTTTATGCCTCCCTTTCCAACGCCCCGGATGCCTTGGATACCATATATCGTTTTCTGATCCTGGGCTTTGCCTATGGGGGAAAGGTTATGTCCATGCTTTCCTATCCGCCGGTTATCCGTACCATGGAGCTTAGGCGGAACGTGGGGAATGAAGCCCACTTTTTCAGAGAGTTTGTGCGTTTTCATGCCATAGAAGGGAAGGTTTACGTCAGCCATATAGAGCCTAAAAACAATGTGCTTATGCCTGTAGCGGAGCATTTTCAGGACAGAATGCCTTCGGAGCACTGGATCATTATGGATGATAATCGCAAAATTGCCGCCATACATCCGGTCAATCAGGACTTCTATCTGCAGTTCTTGACGGATGAAGAGGCGGAAAAACTGTCAAAAACAGAAGAATACCGGGATGAATATACAAAGCTGTGGATTACCTTTTTTCATACCATCGGCATTGAACAGAGGAAAAATCCCGCCTGCCAGAGGAATATGTTTCCTATCTGGATGAGGAAGCATGTTACGGAATTTATGAGGGAGGAGAAAGCGTAGGGGAGAAAACCGGGGTAAGAGTCCGTGGAAATGGAAATAGAAACAAGCGGTAAAATTGATTTCCATGGCGGCATGAAAAACCGGTATCATAAAATTCTTGACATACCAGGTCGATTGTTATAGACTAAACAAAAGGTCTATAATAATCGACCTATTTAAATGTGTGACAATATACTGCGCAAAGGGCTTTGATAGAGATGGCAGGCGCATTTATCTAACCTACGGAGGCAGAAATGGAAAAATCTTTAGAGTCATTAAAATTATGCGACAGCGACTACCGTTTTATGATGATCGTATGGGAGAACGCCCCTGTAAAATCGGGAGAACTGGTAGGATTATGTAAGGAAAAGCTGGGATGGAAAAAGTCCACTACCTATACGGTCATTAAAAAACTTTGCGATAAAGGATATATCCAAAATCAGGATGCAATGGTTTCGGTGCTGATTCCCAAGGAAAAGGTGCAGGCGGAGGAATCGGATTATTTTGTGGAGCGGACCTTTGAAGGTTCCCTGCCGGGATTTCTGGCGGCCTTTCTGGGCGGGAGGACCTTATCGGAGCAGGAAGCGGAAAAGTTAAAGCGGATGATAGATGCACATAAGGAATAAGCGGTATAAAGAAAAATCAGAAAAGTCTAAGAAAGAGCAACGGTAAGAAGGCTTGAATGGTCGAATCCGGAGAGAGGAAGAAAGAGTATGGGATTGGAAAAAATTTTTTTACAACTGTTGAATATGAGCATTACAGCGGGATATGTGATCATTGCAGTTTTCCTGATCAGATTATGTATCCGGAGACTGCCAAAGATATATTCCTATATTCTTTGGAGTATTGTGGCGTTCCGCCTGCTTTGTCCTTTTTCCTTTTCTTCCGCATACAGCTTTTTTAATCTCCATTATTTTGATGAGATGGAAAAAACCGGGACGGGGATCCGGTATGTTGCCATAGAGACAGGGGATCGGGGGACCGGGAATGAACCGGTTATGATAAATGAGACAGTACTAAATGCTGCGGAAATGAAACAGGGTACGGAAGCAACTGCTCCCAAAATGACCATGAAGGAATTGCTGCCGAAGGTCTTTTCCATTGTATGGATATCGGGTATAGGCGTTTTACTGATCTACACATTTTTAGAGCTTATGAAAATAAAAAGACAGACGGCGGACGCAGTGTTAGCAGAAGGTAACATTTATGAGTCCGACAGGATCTGCCAGCCTTTTGTATTTGGCATGATTCATCCCAGAATCTATATTCCTTTCCGTTTACAAGGGAAGGAAAGGGAATATATATTAGGCCATGAACAATACCACATCCGCAGGAAGGATTATCTGGTCAAAGGGATCGCATATGGAATCGCAGTGGTATACTGGTTTCATCCCCTTGTGTGGGCGGCCTACTATTTCATGTGTCAGGACATGGAAATGAGCTGCGATGAGAAGGTAATCAGCAGCCATGGCAATGAGATCAAGCAAAATTACGGCAGGCTTTTATTGTCCTTTGCCACAGAAAAAAGAAGGCTGGCAGGACCTTTGAATTTCGGGGAAAGCAATGCGGGAAAGAGGATTAAAAATGTTTTAAAATTTAAAAAGACGGGAATAGCGGCGGCGGTTCTGGGCGCGGCTTTGCTGATAGCTTTGTGTCTGGTATTTGCAACCAACGGGCAGGGCGGAGGTCGAAACAAAGGGACCAACAGCGTGACGATCTCCACTACAAAAGAGCAGCCGGTCCTTGCCAGTACGATCATGCCGGGGAAATCCATAAAAAGCGATTTTGAATTTGGGGATGAAATACAAAGCTATCTGGTTTATGCGGACATCTATAAAGGCGGAGCATACGAAGGAAGAAAAGTCATTGTCAGTCATGACATGACTCCTTATGAGGAAGGCTTTGCCCCTCTTACGGGATTTTGGGTCGATACGGAAGGCGGCGATACAGAAGGAGAACAGAGCAGTCTGGTCATTTCTTATAATACGGATATGATCAGCAGGGTCAGCAATATTCCCATTTCGGAAAGGGCGGCTTCGGAAGCGGCGGATATTTTGTGGGCGGACGGCCAATCTCATGAAATCGAAGCGGATAAGCCCTATATTTATATGGCAAGGTACATTGGCTTCGGAGATATCAATGAGATAGAATGCTTCCGCTGTGAGAATCTGAACAAGGCGGATGAGGAAGAATGGAACCGCTGCATCAACCAGGAATGCATTACCGTCCTTTTATACTTTGTTTTTTCAAAGAAGCCGGAAAGGGAGCTTTTTAAAGAATATGGGGATGTAGGGAACGCCAATGACATGTTCGCCAGAGAAGAGGAAGCGGAGCGGGCCATGGCGGAGGCGGAAGAGGCCAAAATAGAGGCAGAACGGGCCAAGGAGGATATGGAGCGGGCAATGGAGGAGTCAGATCGGGAAGCGGACCTTTCGCGGATTATGGACCGGGTGGTGGAGCAATACTGGGATCCAGAAAACGGCGGACATGGCGGCGATTATACATGGGTTGATTTTCTGATGGAGTACAAAAATGGAAATGAGGATATTCTGTGGGAAGACCATCTGGTATATTTTGATGGGGCGGAAAATGACAGAGCAGACGTTTATGGAGTTATCAGTCCCGAATTTGGCACGAAGGGCATTATCATAGATTACAGGGAAAAGGCGGGAGACGACAGCAATACCAACTATTTTGACTGGAACTGGGATATAGAGGGATTCTGTCCCCAGATTGAAATGGCGGACTTTGACGGGGACGGCAGGGAAGAGATTTTCTTCAGGCTCTTAGGCGGAAAAGACCCGGATTTCCTGTATAAAGAGCGTCTCTTCATTTGTGAAACCTATGAAACCTGTACGGTAGTGCCTTATGAACTTACCTCTGAAATGATAGATGAGGAAATGGAAAACTTATTGGAAGCAGAAGCCATAGAAGGTGAATACAGGGTTAAAATTTCCGAAAAAGGAACAGGACGGGTTTTGATACCAAAATTGTTTTACGGTCATGCCGGAGCCGGAGAATTTGAGAAAATATCTTATTCAAATTTTGTCTGGATCGATTATGACGAAAGTACGGGCAATATTTCTCTGGTCATAAAGCCGGTCGTTTATGTAAAATATGATTCAAAATTAACGGAGGGCTACCCTGGCAGATTCACAACCGAAAGTGAACTCCTGACATTTAAGATCAGATACGACTATTCTGCAAGTCTGGAAGAGGGATACTTTACACTGTCGAATCCGGAACGGCAATAAACTTTTCCAACATGGCATAACCTGCCAGGGTCAATCATAGACTGTCTTAACGAAGAATTTAAAGGACAACTATGAGCGTACTTGCAAATATATCCAACATTGTGATCCCCGTACTGATCTTCTATATCGTAGCCTACGGCTTCAGCGCCAAGACCCCGGTTTATGAATCATTTATCAAAGGGGCGAAAGACGGCTTGAAAACCGTAGTGGAAATTACCCCTACCCTGATCGGGCTTATGGTAGCCGTCAGCGTATTACGGGCATCGGGATTTCTGGAATTTTTGGGAGGCCTGCTTGGAAAAATAACAGACCCCCTGGGATTCCCGGGAGACCTGGTCCCGCTGACTTTGGTCAAAATGTTTTCCTCTTCCGCAGCCACGGGACTGGTGCTGGATATTTTTAAAAGATTCGGGACAGACTCCCTGATGGGTATGATAACATCCCTTATGATGAGTTCCACGGAAACCATTTTCTATACCATGTCCGTTTATTTTATGGTGGCAAAAGTAGGAAAGACTAAATGGACGCTTCCGGGAGCGCTGATCGCGACCCTGGGGGGGACGATCGCAAGCGTTATTCTGGCAAAAATGCTGGTATAACGATCGATCAATCGTGTATTTTAAATTCATTCAGGTATTTTGCCGTGTTAGCTGAAAAATGATCGATAATCTCGCTGTGTCCCAGATCCATTTGCGCAATGGCTTCCATATCATCTTCAGAAAGAGTAAAGTCCCAGATGTTTATATTTTCCTGAATACGGTTTTCGTGGACGGATTTGGGAATGACGACGACGCCCCTCTGTATGTTCCAGCGGAGAATGACCTGCGCAGTCGTTTTGCCATATTTCCCGGCTATTTTAGTAAGAATATCGTTGGTAAATATATTTTTTTGCCCTTCTGCAAAGGGCCCCCATGCTTCGATCTGTACATGATGTTCTTTCATGACAGCCATGGCTTCCTTCTGCTGGAAAAAGGGATGGCACTCTACTTGGTTGACAGCGGGTATGACGGTGGCGTTCATGCACAGATCCACAAGGCGTTCCGGATAGAAATTACATACGCCGATGGCGCGGATCCTGCCTTCTTTGTACAGTTCTTCCATTGCCCTGTAAGATCCGTAATAGTCGTTATAGGGCTGATGGATGAGATAGAGATCAAGATAGTCTAAACCCAGTTTATCCAAAGATGTCTGGAATGCTTTTTTTGCATTCTCATATCCGGCATCCTGAATCCAGAGTTTTGTTGTAATAAACAGTTCCTTTCGCGGGATACCGCTCTCGCGGATCGCATCCCCTACCGCTTTTTCGTTCATGTAAGCGGCGGCGGTATCGATCAGACGGTAACCGGCGTCTAATGCCTGTAGTACGGCGGTCTTACACTGCGATTTGTCGGGCACCTGAAAGACGCCGAAGCCTTCCATGGGCATTTCAACTCCGTTGTTCAATGTGATCTTCTGCATAAATGATTCCTCCTTATCGTTTTACGGATTTTTTGTTTCAGAGCTTTATAACTGTCTGTAAGCTACTTATAATATAAAAAAATCCGGAAAAAAAGTACAATGCCAATATAGGAATCTGCTATAATGATAATGCATAGTGAGGAGGCGCTTATATGGTAACGATCGAACAATTGCATCAGATGCTTATGATAGCTGAAAAAGAGACCTTATCCGCTGCGGCAGAGGCTCTGCATATTTCACAGCCTGCGCTCAGCCGCTCTGTCCAAAGGCTGGAAGGCGAGTTGTCTGCAGAACTGTTTAAAAGAAGCAAAAACCGGATAGAACTAAATGAGACGGGAATGCTTGTTGTGGAGCGTGCGGAGCACATTCTAAAAGAAGTGCAGGAACTGGAAAGGGCGGTCTGGGAAAAGGAGCAAAGTAAAAAACGCATTTTGACCGGGGCCTGCGCACCGGCCCCGGTCTGGGTCTTAATGCCTCTTTTGTTGAAGCATTTTCCGTATATGACTTTATCCTCGGAAGTAAGGATGCCGGAAGAAATTTTGGATGGGCTCCAAAAGGGAAATTATCAGGTGGCCGTCCTGCAGTCTGCGGTGGAGGATGAAGAATACGTCTGCACGCCTCTTTGCAGGGAATGCTTATATCTTTCCGTGCCTCCTGCGCATCCCCTTGCTTTGAAAAAGGGAATATACCTGTCTGATCTAAATGGAGAAACCATGCTGCTGATGACAAATCTTGGGATCTGGAGCGCTGTTGTAAGGGAGAAAATGCCAAATACAAAATTTCTGATGCAAAATGAAATGGATGCATTTTTGACATTGGCGGGCGCTTCCGCCCTTCCTGTCTTTTCTACGGATCTTGCCATAAAATTCGGGCGTAAAGTGGAAAACCGCGTAAATGTCCCGATTCTTGATAAAGAAGCAAAAGCGACGTTTTATTGTGTTATTTCCAAAAAGGATAAAGTGAAATACAAAAATGTAATAGAAGAAATCAAAACTTCTTTTTTGGCATATTAAATTTTTTATTTCCGCATGCATGCCTTATTTTGGAAATGCGGCCCGTACTTCCCTTAAGGTTTCCAAAGCGTCCCTTTTAGGCATGTATTCCAGCCCGAAATATCCTTCATAGCCCAGCTTTTCAATGGCCTTTAATATATAAGGATAGTTGAGCTCTCCTATAGTCGGTTCGATCCTGCCCGGTACGGCGGCAATGTGAAAATGACCGATTCGGGAAAGATTCTTTGTTACGGTATCGAGAAGGTTTCCGTCAGTGATCTGCTGATGATACAGATCAAAAAGGATCTTGATATGCTCGTCCTGTATTTTTTGAAGGAAAGAAAAAGCATGGGCACAGGTGCTCATATGATAACCCGGATGATCGGTAATAATGTTTAAGGGTTCCAAAACCAAAGTCATATCGTTTTCCTTTAAAAGAGGAACTGCATCTTTCATTACCTGTGTAAGGGCTTCCTCATGCTTTTCAAAAGAAATTCCCTCTATGCTCCAGCCGGCCTGTGCGATCAGCGTGGAGCATTTTAATTTTTGGGCTTCCTCAATAGAAGCGGCAAGACCTTCCAGGTAACGGTCATGCTGCGCCGCATCTCCGGGATTTATGCGGAAGTCGGTGCAGAAGGTTACGACCTTCAGACCGAGAGAATCGCATAAATCTTTCATAAGTTTCATGTCCTTGTCCCACCATGTCCAGAATTCAACGGCGTCATAGCTGCATTCCTTTACTAAAGGCAGCGCTTTTTCGATGGGCTCTCCGTGAAAGAGAGCGTCGGTGCATACAGAGTAATTCATTTTCATTCATTCCTTTCTTTTGTAATAAGTGACCGGGTAAATAAGGGTTTTTGTTCATGGTATCAAACCACCAGCTCTTCTATACTTTTTCGGGAAATAGAAGATTCCCGGATGATCAGCTCGGTATTTAAAAGAACCTGCTGTTTGTAGGCAGCCGGAGAAACAATATGCTCATGGATTATTTCCCCGGAAGTATAACCTAACTGGAAACGGGGCTGGCTGATCGTAGTGATGGCAGGATCGCAGATAGTGGAAATATTGATATTGTCAAATCCCACTACGATCAGATCCTCCGGAACCCGGATATGGTGCAGCTTTGCGGCCTTTATAGCGGCAGCGGCGATCAGATCCGAAGATGCAAAAATGGCATCGGGAGGCGCGCTGGATGTCAAAAGCTGGCAGACGGAAGCAAAAGCCATATCATAGTTGATAGCTGAAAGCTGAAGAGACCAGTTTGATATACGGGACAATCCAGCGTGCTCTAAAAATGCTTCGTAGCCTCTCTGGCGTTCCCTTGCATATTTAAAATTAAGAGGACCGTTGATAAAAGCGATTTTTCTTCTCCCTTGTGAATAAATATGCTCCATAACGTTATAAGCTGCCTGAAAATCGTCAATGCTTACATAAGAGTATTCTTCGGAATTATATTCACAGCACTGGACCACGGGCATCAGGGAACCGATCTGGGCGTAAAACTGGGATTGCAGCGGGGAACAAAGGACAACGCCGCAGGCTTTGGTGGATTTTAAAAGCTTGATAAAGCTGTTGATTGACTGGCTGTCGCCTAAATCGTCCTGACTGATCAAAGTGTAATAGGAGTGATTGGCCGTTGAAGAAACGATTCCGTTTATTACTTCACTATAGAAGGGATTTGTAACTTCCGGGACATTGATGATGATCAGTTTTTTGGATTTGGAACGTTTGGAGGCTTTGGGAGTGTAGCCCAGCTCTTCCATTGCGGCACGGATCTGCTCCGCTGTTTCACTGTTGACTAACTCGGGATGATTTAAAACTCTGGAAACAGTAGCAGCGGAAGTACCTGCGCGCTTTGCGATTTCTGTAATAGACATCTTTGACGATTCCATATGAGGAACCTCCTTTGCTTTATTATGTATCTTGTGTCCATTATAGCTCAATTGAAAAAACAGTGCAATAATTAAATGAAAAAATGTGCAATATAATATTATTTTCATGAAAATGAATGCGTTTTAATTGCATAAGCTACAAACAAATTAACAGTAAAATGTGAAAAATGACGGAAATTATTAAATAATATTATTGATATTGACAAAAAATGCGAAGAATATCATAATAAAACCATGAAGCACAAATGAAAAAAGCAGCTGAAAATTTTCATGAAAAATTTTCAAGAAAAAATGAAATGGAGGAAATCAACATGAAAAAGAAATTACTGGCACTAATCCTCTCCGCAGCAATGGTATTTTCCCTTGTGGCATGCGGCGACACAAATTCAGGAGCTGGCGATACAAAAGAACCTGTCGCTGAAGAAGACGGGGAACAGACGGAGGAACCGGCAAAAGAAGATGCGGGTTCATCAGAGGGAGAAAAGCAGAAGATCAAGATCGGTATGGCATGGGCTATCCTGGATGACGGACAGACAAACCTGACTAACGCGATCATGACTTGCTTTGAAGAGGAATATCCCGATTATGAAATTGAAGCTACTTTGACAAATGCAGACGGAGATATAGCAAAATTGATCGATGATGTGGAAAGTCTTATTGCGAAGGACCCGGATATGATCTACATTATGAATTCCGTAGGAGACAGCGGGATTATTCCTGCCATCAATGCCTGTGCAGACGCCGGAATTCCGGTAGGAATCGGTGTTGCATTGGAGGATGAAGCTAATTACTCCTATTTATATGAAGGCTTTAGTCAATATGCATGCGGACAGATGCAGGCAAACTACATGGACAGCGTATATGATGAAGGAGCTGAATATAAAGTTGCGTGCATTGCCGGAGATGCGGGAAGTACTGCCGGGGCAGCGAGGATCGCGGGATTTGTTGAAAATTTTGTAGATAAGCATGATAATGCAGAGGTCGTGATCGAAGGAGAAGGAAACTGGTCTACAGATGATTCCCAGGCACTTGTGGATGACTGGCTGATCTCTCATCCGGAAATCAATGTGATCGTATGTGTAAATGACGATGAGGCACAAGGCGCCATCAATGCCTGCAAGGCTGCGGGAAGAGAAGACGTTATCATTCTTGGGATCGATGCAACGGACGTGGGTAAAGCCAATGTAGAGTCGGGAGACCAGGCTGCCACTGTAGCCATTAATTTTTACGGCGTTGCTTCCGCCTGCGCAAAGGCAATGGTAGATTGTGCGTTAGGAAATCTGGATTCCAATGAAGTAAAACTCACTACGGAAAATCTGGAACTGATCGTAAAAGAGTAAAGCACATTAATAACAGGTTCTTAAATATGCGGGAGGCCCGGTTGAAAGGAACCGCGCTTCCCGCCTTTTATCAGAAAGGAGGAAAGCAATGCAGCAAGAGACGGTATTGGAAGTCAGAGCGCTTTCCAAAAGCTTTTTGGGCGTTAAGGCATTGGATAAGGTGGACCTTTTAGTAAAACGCGGAGAGGTGCATTCGGTCATCGGCGAAAACGGAGCGGGAAAATCCACCATGATGAACCTGATCTTAGGAGATCTGCAGAAGGACGAAGGCACCATTATCTTAAAAGGAAAAGAAGTCCATTTCAAATCCCCTGCCGAAGCCATTGCATCGGGAATCTCCATGATCCACCAAGAGATCAGCCTGATCCCCACCCTGACAGTTGCCGAGAATATCTGGCTTCACAGGGAGGACAGATTTATGAAAGCCTTTCTTATTGATAATAAAGCCAGACTGGAAGAAACAAAAAAGCTTTTGAAAGATAAACTGAATATTGATATTGACCCCAATGAGCTTGTGGCCAATCTGACGGTTGCCCAATGTCAGCTGGTGGAGCTTGCAAGGGCGGTTTCCTGCGATTCGGATATTATCATTATGGATGAACCCACATCTTCCCTTTCTGATAAGGAAGTGAATATTCTTTTTGACGTTATTCGCGGGCTGAAAGCGGAAGGTACGGCGATCATATTTATTACCCACAAAATAGAAGAGCTTCTCGGTATCTGTGACAGAGTATCCGTTTACAGGGACGGCCATTATATCGGAACAAGGGACTGCGGGGAAACTACCAGAGACGAGCTGATCAGCATGATCATCGGACGGGAATTGACGGAGCAGTATCCGGTCATCGACGCCTCCAAAGGAGAAGTGGTACTTGAGGTAAAGGATCTGTGCGGAGAGGATTTTTCCGATATTTCCTTTCAGGTAAGGGCCGGAGAGATCATCGGCTTTTCAGGGCTGGTAGGAGCCGGAAGAAGCGAGATCATGCGGGGGATTTTTGGGATAGACCATTGTTTATCGGGAGAAATATATCTGGATGGGAAAAAGGTCAACATCCGTTCCCCCAAGGATGCGGTAAATCTGGGAATGGCTATGGTAACGGAAGACAGAAGGGATTACGGGATCATTAAAACCGCTTCCGTCAAGGATAATATGTCCCTGGCGGCACTATCAAAATTCTGTACCAAAACAGGGATCATAAAAAGAGGCGCAGAGGAAAAAGCGGTAGCGGAAATGATCCGTGATATGACCGTAAAGGTGGCTAATAAAGATATGCTGATCACTTCGTTATCCGGCGGCAACCAGCAGAAGGCCATTATCGGACGCTGGCTGATGACTGCGCCGAAGGTCCTGATTTTGGACGAACCTACCAGAGGGATCGACGTGGGAGCCAAGAGCGAGATCTATTCCATTATCGGCGAGCTGGCCAAACAGGGAATGGCGATCATACTGGTATCCTCCGAAATGCCGGAAATACTGGGAATGTCCGACCGCATTTTTGTTATAAGAAACGGGAAGATCGCAGCGGAATGCGCAAGGGAAGAAGCAACCCAGGAGCTTTTGGGAAAACATGCATTAGGATAAGAGAGGAGCTTTCAGATGAATAAAAGAAAAAAGAAAATGGACAGTGAAAGGATTGTCCAGATATTAATGGATAATAAAGCCCTTGTAATATTGGTTATTTTTGTTTTGATCGTCTGCTGTCTGACCAATGACTTTTTTTCCAGCAGGAATCTGACCAATATTTTAAGGCAGATATGTACCAGCTGCGTATTATCGCTGGGTTTTACCTTGGTATTGTCTTCGGGAATGATCGACCTGTCGGTTGGCTACATGCTCGGTATGATCGGAATTGCCACGGCAATGATGGCGGTTTCGGGGATCAGCGCTCCCATAGTGATCCTGGCGGCGCTTGTGATCGGCGGTTTTTGCGGTTTCTTAAACGCGTTTGTCACATCTATGTTTAATCTGGCGCCCTTTATCGTTACACTGGCAATGGGAATGGTCTATCAGGGCATTAACCTGCTTTTGTGCCATGCAAAGAGCATTGCGGGGCTTCCCGACTGGTATCTGTTTTTCGGAACGGGAAAGGTATTAGGGATTCCCTTCCCTGTCATCGTTATGATCGTTTTGGTCATTATCATGGCGATCGTGGTACAGAGGACCAAGTTCGGACGGTATGCCCTGGCGGTAGGCGGCAATAAGAAGGCGGCCAGAGTGTGCGGTATTCCTACAAAGAAGATCATGTACAGCGTTTATATCATTACCGGCGTCTGCGTAGGAATGTCGGCGCTGCTCTTGACGGGACGTACTGCAAGCGCACAGACCACTGCCGGAGCAGGAATGGAGCTGGATGCGGTTGCGGCCGTGGTAATCGGCGGAACGCCTATGGAAGGCGGCAAGGCAAATGTGTTCGGAACCTTGATCGGATGCCTTTTGATCCAGGTAATTTCCAACTCCTTAAACCTTTTGGGAGTGGACTCTAACTGGCAGAAAATTGCAAAGGGCCTTGTTATCATCGTTGCGATCATTCTTGACCAGCAGGGTTCCAGGCTTCTTGACAGGATCCGCGTCCGCAAGGTTGCCCAGGAAGCATAAACGGAATCGGGCAGAGAGAAAAGAAACCATACTGGAAATGAGGGCAAAAAGCCGGGCAGGAAGCATAAACAAAATACGGGACGGCCCGGATAAAGGTCACATAGAAAAGAAAGGAGATACAAAATGGGAGTTGTCAGGAACTTATTTCATGTGTCATTACAGGAAAATGATTATAAAGGAGCTTTGGACTTTTACTGCAATAAGCTGGGTTTTGAACAGATGTTTGAACTGAATGTGGGACAGTTTAAGGATATGCTCGAGTTAGGGGAGCATAACGAGGACGATAGTATGCCATGGCTTACTTATCTCAGGATCGCTCCGGAGGAATATCTGGAAATGTTTAACGGAGCCATTAATCCGCCGGATTTTAAAAGGGAAATGATTCCCGCACATAAAGACAGCCCTTTTCACTCCTTTGGGTTAGGTTGTGATAACCTGGAAAAGACCGTAGGGGAGCTGGAAAAAAGAGGCGTCTGCGTAAAGGACGGATATATTACCGATCCCGACGGCGCCAAGATCAGGCTGGTAGAAAGAAAAGGGCATGCATCGGAAAAGGAAAGATTGTTCAATTCCCTTGCAGGGGTTTCCATCTATGTCAACGATCTTAAATCCATGGAAATCCATTTGAAGGCCATGTGCTTTGAAGTGCAGAGCAGAACGGATTCTTCCGTAGTGCTTACGGTGGGGGAAAGCGGGCAGTATGTGGAGCTTTTGGCTGCCCCGGATACGGTAACCGTGCGGGACGACGATCTGTTAGGACACTTTGCATTGCAGATCTACAAGGTCACGGATACCGTAAAGGAATGGGGTAAAAATGGCGTACACTGTTGTCCGCAGCCTTTTATGAGAGAGGTACAGGTTCCGGCAGACGATACGGCTAAAGGGAATATGGGCCTGGATAAATGCGAGATCATCTGGATGATATGTCCCGAAGGGAATAAGGTTGAGGTCATGGTGCAGCCGGGAGATACCATGCAGCAGGAATGGGAAAGAGAAAATCCCTATTAGGAAGGAGCGTTTGGGATGAAAGAATATAAGGCAGCAGTCATAGGGGCGGGGTTTATCGGAGCCGTTCATGTGGAGATGCTCCGCAGGCTGGGAAATGTATCGGTTGTTGCTCTTTGCGACGCCGTAGACGCAGATAAAAAAGCGGCGTCCATGCATATTGCAAACGCTTACAGCGATTATAAAAAAATGATAGACGAGCAGAAACCGGATGCGATACATATCTGCACCCCTAATCATACACATTACAATATTGCCAAATATGCCATTGATAAGGGAGTTAACTTTATTTGTGAGAAGCCCTTTACCACGACGGTAGAGCAGGCAAAGGAGTTAGTAAGCCTGGCAAGGGAAAAGAAGGTTGTAGGAGCCGTTAATTTTCACAACAGACTCTACCCCATGCCTAATGAAATGCATCAGATGATCAAAAAGGGCGAGGTCGGGGATCTGTTTTCCGTACATGGAGGTTATATCCAGGACTGGCTTATGTATGACACGGATTACAGCTGGAGGCTGGAAAAAGGACAGGTAGGAAAAACAAGGGCGATCGCGGATATCGGTTCCCATTGGATGGATCTTGTGGAATTTGTGACGGGAGAAAAGATTGGGAGAGTCAACGCGGCTTTCAGGACTGTCTACCCTGTCAGGAAAAAGCCTATGGGGAAGGTAGAAACCTTCCAGACCTTAACGGACGTATCCTATGAGGAGATCCCCATCGATACGGAAGATGAAGCGGTAGTAATGTTTGAGCTGGAAAAGGGCGCCATCGGAACCGCCATTGTTTCCATGGTCTTTGCAGGAAAGAAAAATACCACGACCCTGAGTATCGCAGGCAGCAAGAAATCCCTTGAGTGGTCTTCCGAAAGCCTGAATGATCTGTGGATCGGCCACAGGGATAAACCTAACGAAATCATGACAAAGGACGCTTCCTTAATGCATAAAGAGACGGCAGGGCTTGCTTCCTACCCTTCGGGGCATATTGAAGGTTTCCCTGATGCATTTAAGAATGTATTCCGGCAGTTCTACGACAGCTTTGATAAGGAAGGGGATTATGAGTTTGCCCGCTTGGAGGACGGTCTTAGGGAAATGATCTTAAGCGACTGTATTTTTGAAAGCGCCATGAGCAAAACGTGGGTGGACGTAGAGAGTCAGTGTTAGCATATTTAGAACAGAAAACAGAGAGGTGATGAAGATGAAACTGGGTTTTGTGACTGCGATTCTGCAGGATGAAAGCTTTGAAGAGGTGGTGGATTTTGCATCGGAGCATGGCTTTAAATGTATAGAGGTGGCCTGCTGGCCCAAAGGAAAGGCGGAAAGGCGTTATGCGGGGGTAACCCATATTGACGTGGACGCCCTTGACGATAAGAGGGTGGAGGAAATAAAGGCATATTGTGCAAAAAAGAATGTGGAGATTTCTTCCCTGGCTTATTATCCCAACACTTTAGATAAGGACCCGGAAAAAAGGGCGGAGGTCATTGCACATTTAAAGAAGGTCATAAAAGCGTCCGCCAGATTGGGAGTCAATATGGTCACAACTTTTATCGGAAGGGTAACGGACGCCACCGTGGAAGAGAACTTAGAGGTGGTTGCCGCAGTCTGGCCTGATATTTTAAAGGAAGCGGAAGAGGAAAACGTAAGGATAGCCATTGAAAACTGTCCTATGCTTTTCGGCCCGGAGCAGTGGCCCGGAGGACAGAACCTGTTTACTAGCCCCGCTAACTGGAAGAAGATTTTTGGGATTTTGAAAAGCGATAATCTGGGAATCAATTACGACCCCTCTCATTTTGTATGGCAGATGATCGACTACATAAAGCCCATTTATGATTTTCAGGATAAGATATTCCATGTGCACATCAAGGATATCAAGCTTTATCCTGACAGGCTGGCGGATGCGGGAACCATGGCATACCCTCTTGACTATATGTCTCCCAAGCTTCCGGGGTTAGGAGATGTAAACTGGGGAAAATATATAAGCGCCCTGACGGATATCGGGTATGACGGTTATATCTGCCTGGAGATCGAAGATAAGGCTTTTGAAAAAACGAAAGAAGATGTGTATCATTCCCTGATTCTTTCAAAACGTTATATGGAAAACTATATTATTGGTTAGGAGGGAAAGAATATGTTTTTTTCACAATTTGCCCAGTGGGATATTTACATGGTGGTTGATTCTCCCATTCAAAATACAGAGGTGGAAGGAATTACTTACGGGTATGAATTTAAGCTTCATTATCCCACTTACAGAGGAACCTATTTGAGCTGTATTGAGGAGTTGTACTTTGAAGTGGACGGGGAGCGGATTCCGGACGATCTGGTAGAATTCCATTTAAACGGAAAGCAGTTTCTGCTTTCGGAGCTTTCGAAGCTTTTTGCAGAGTACTGGCATATTACCGACGACGCAGTAATACGGGTGGTCAATTATAAGGGCCTGGAAAAGGGCAGCGTTCATTCTGTAAAGGCTCACATGCAGCACCGTATCCCCTATACGGGTTACGACGGGGATTATGGTGTGGAAATCTCGGAATGTACCAAAGAGCTGACGGTAGAGTAGAGAAAGGGAGGCGGTAAGATCATGAGTAAAGATATTAAAATCGGAGTTTCCATTTATAGTTTTACGTACTTCTATGATTTAAAATTAATGAGTCTGGAGGATCTGCTTAGAACGGCCCATGAGATGGGGTATGAAGGAGTTGAGATCGTTGTAGCGCAGATGGCGCCGGAGTATCCCAATATTTCCGACGAGTGGATCGCACATTTCAGGGAGCTTTTGGATAAATACCAGCTCCACCTTGTGTCATGGAGCGCATATATCGATATGGGACTGCATCCCGACAGAGATCTGACGGATGAAGAGATCTGCGAGCATACAAGGCGGGATCTGATCCTTGCAAAAAAGGCGGGAGCCGATCTTGTGCGTACCCAGCATGCCATTAAGCCCAAGAATTTCCGCGCCATGCTGCCTTTCTGCAAACAGCTGGATATGAAGCTTTGTATCGAAATGCACGCGCCCCATCATCCCGATGTGCCGGTCTGGAAGGAATATCTGGAGATCATGGCGGAGCCGGAAAGCGAAGGCTATCTGGGAGTGGTTCCGGACTTTTCCATCTTCCAGTATGCTCCCCATAAGCAGATGATCGAGAATTATCTGAGGGAAGGTTTCAGGGAAGATAAGCTGAATGCAGTTATTGAGTTAAATAAGAAAAGGATGACAGAAGAAGAAATTATCGCAACGGATGATTTTACGGATTACGAGAAGAAAGTCATTTCGGATATTGTAGGTCATTATCAGTCTCCTGCAAAGCTGGAGGATCTGAAAAAGCTGATCCCTTATTCGCCTTATATCCACGGTAAGTTTCACTTCCTGGATGAAAACTGCCATAATCCCTGCATTCCTTATGAGGAAATCATTCCTATGGTAAAAGAGCTGGGCTTTAAAGGATATATTGCAAGCGAATATGAAGGCTGGGATGAAGCGGCTATGGAACAGCTGAAACGTTATGTGACTTTGTTAAACCGTTTATTGGAAGACTGAGGAGAATGGAGCGAACGCTATGAAGGAATGGAAACAGCTGTGGATAAAGCCCCGGCCTATCACAGACCCGGAAGGGAACTATAACGGTTTTAACCCTTCTACTACCGTTTTGCCAAAAGGCTACCGGCATAAAAAGGGCGATGTGTCTCTTAGCTGCGACGTTATCTGGGAAAGGGACAGTAAGGTCGTGCTCCGTGACGGGACGGCTATTTATACGGATATTTACCGCCCGGTAACCGATGAGAAGGTTCCGGCCGTGATCTCCTGGAGTCCTTACGGAAAATCAAACGTGGATGTGCCCTGGGCTTATAATGAAAAGGATCTGTCCCATTTACAAAAAGAAGAAGGCGTGGACCCGGCGTTGTGGTGTGCTAACGGCTATGCGGTAGCGCATCCCGACGCCAGAGGGGCGTTTATGTCCGAGGGAAATATTTTCCACTGGGGAGAGTCCGAGGGAAAAGATATTTATGATTATGTGGAATGGCTTGCAGCCCAGGAATGGTGTAACGGCCAGGTGGGAATGGCGGGAAATTCCTATCTTACCATCGCCCAATGGTTTGGGGCTGACCAGAATCCTCCTCATTTGAAAGCTATTGCTCCGTGGGAAGGCCAGACGGATGCCTACAGGGAAACCATATTACAGGGCGGTATCGCCAATGTGGCTTTTCCCAGGCAGGCGGTCAGCGTCATGCACAGCAACAACTATGTGGACGATATGCCTTCCATGGCGGAGAAATATCCCTTGATGAACTCTTACTGGGAGGATAAAAGAGCTGTATTAAAGAATATTCAAATACCTGTCTATATTGTGGCAAGCTATACCAACCCCATCCATACCCACGGAACTTTCAGGGCTTACCGGGAGATCCCATCGGAGAAAAAGTGGCTGCGGGTCCACAATACCCATGAATGGGTGGATTTTTACAGGCCCGAAAATCAGAAAGAGCTGATGTGCTTTTTTGACAGATACTTAAAGGGCGTTGAAAATAACTGGGAAGAGACGCCGAAGGTGCGTTATTCGGTCTTAAATCCCGGAGGGATCGATGAAACTAACCTGGTGTCGGAGGTTTTTCCGCCGGAGAATGTTTCTTATACTAAATTTTATTTAAACAGTTACGACGAAAATTCTGACGGGAAGTTAGAATCTGAACCGGGAAAAGCAGCAGCGGTTTCCTATAACGGAAAAGCCCCGGATGCCGGAGTGGAATTTAAGGTTACCTTCCAGAAAGAGACCTATATTGTGGGTTATCCTAAGGTTAAGCTTTTTGTAGAGGCTAAAGGGTGCCATGATATGGATCTGTTTGTGGAGATCGGTAAAGAAAATAAGGAAGGAAAGCCGGTTGCATGGGACTGCACTCCACACAACCGTTATCAGAATCCGCTTATGGGATTTGAGGGACGGCTCAGGGTATCTTTGAGAGCGTTGAGTCCGCAGCTATCCAGTGAGGAAATTCCTGTGCACAGCTTTGAAGAGCCGGAATATTTGAACGACGGAGAGATCGTAGAGGCAGAAATCCCTTTAAGACCGTTAGGACTAAAGTGGGAGGCCGGGGAAACGCTGGTGCTGCGTATCGGCAACGAATACAGGGAAAACGTGGAGAAGAATATCCGTCTGGGAACGGCAAACGATATGGGAATGCATATCATCCACTGTGGAAAAGACAAAGCCTCCTATGTAAGGCTGCCGGTCATGCAAAAAGAAAACTGAGAAAAGCATTTGATTCTGCTTGAAATATAGAATAAAAGTAAAGCGGAAGGAAGGAGCAGGGATATGGAAGAATGGAAGCAATTATGGACCAAGGCAAAGCCTATTACCGACCCGGAAGGAAATTATAACGGCTTTTGCCCATCTACAACGGTTTTGCCCAAGGGCTACCGTCATGAAAAGGGCAATGTATCATTAAGCTGTGATTTAGTCTGGGAAAGGGACAGCAAGGTAGTGCTCCGTGACGGGACGGCGCTTTATACGGATATTTACCGTCCGGTAACGGATGAAAAGGTTCCGGCGATCATTTCCTGGAGCCCCTACGGAAAGTCTAATATCGATGTGCCCTGGGCCTATAATGAAAATGATTTGTCCCATCTGCAAAAAGAAGAAGGCGTGGATCCCGCAGTATGGTGCGCCAAGGGGTATGCAGTGGCTCATCCCGACGCCAGGGGCGCTTACAATTCCGAGGGAAATATTTTCTTCTGGGGAGAAAACGAAGGAAAGGACATATATGATTATATTGAATGGCTTGCAGCCCAGGATTGGTGCAACGGCAACGTGGGCATGGCCGGAAATTCTTATCTGACTATGTCCCAGTGGTTTGCGGCGGATCAGCAGCCGCCTCACTTAAAAGCAATCGCTCCGTGGGAAGGGATCACGGATTCTTACAGTGAAAAAATTGTATTGGGCGGCATTCCCGATGTGGAGTTTATCAGGACGCTCATCGATGTGCGCTATGGGAATAATTATATTGATGATATTGCTTCCATGGCGGAGAAGTATCCATTTATGAATTCCTATTGGGAAAATAAAAGGGCGGTCCTTAAAAATATAAAGATACCGGCATATATTGTGGCAAGCTATACAAATTTTCTCCATACCAGAGGGACTTTCAGAGGGTACCGGGAGATAGCTTCAACGGAAAAGTGGCTGCGGATCCATAATACCCATGAATGGGTGGATTTCTACCGTCCGGAGGTTCAGGCGGATCTGATGAAATTTTACGACAGATATTTAAAGGGTATTGACAACGGCTGGGAGGAAACGCCAAAGGTCCGTTATACGATTTTGAATCCCGGAGGAGAGGATGAGCTGAACTTGACAGACGAGGTTTTCCCTCCGCGAAATGTACAATATAAAAAATTATACCTGGACGGAAAAGACGGCTTGTTAAAGCCTGAGCCGGGAGAAAAAGCGCAGGTTTCCTATGCCGGGGCCGATAAAGAGGGCGCGGTGGAATTCCGGATGACCTTTGACGAGGAGACACGTATTGTAGGTTATCCCAAGGTTAAGCTTTTTGTGGAAGCCAAGGGCTGCCACGATATGGACCTGTTTGTGGAGATTGGAAAAGAAAGCAAAGAAGGGAAATTGATCCCCTGGGACTGCACTCCCCATAACCGCTATCAGGAGCCGGTTTTGGGATTTGAAGGAAGGCTCAGGCTGTCCATGAGGGAACCTGATCCGGAGCGTTCTACGGAATATATACCTGCCCATAAATATGAAAAACCTGATTACTTAAACGACGGGGAGATCGTAGAGGCGGAAATCGACATCAGGCCTTTGGGATTGAAATGGGAAGCCGGAGAAACCCTGGTTTTGCGAATCGGGAACGAATACAGGGAAAGCCTTGAGAAAGGAAGCTTCATGGGAACGGCAAACGATATGGGACTGCACATCATCCACTGTGGAGAAAAAACCGAGTCATTTATCCAATTACCTTTTTTAATATAGTTCCCCTTAATGAAAGAGGCGCCGTATATGCGGCGCTTCTTTTGGTATTATCAAGGAAACTGATATTAAATATTTCCGTTTATAACATTAGATGGTAAAACGGCCAAGATCGTTATGATCGTTGATAAGCTCAATAAACACATCGAATGGCATAAATACGGTTTCCATAATCAGATAAGTCTGTCAGCTCATCCTTCAGCGGGTCCATACACCAGTATCTGCCGTTTTCGGCTTTTACGATCAATACATAGTGTGCGTTTCCAAGGGCGTACATTCGAACCCTTACAATAGGAAAAACTCCCCGGGACAAATAACTGTCAATCGTATCAGATGAAATGTCCGAAGGCAGGTCTACCTGATGACCGGTTGATTGACGAAGCCCTTCCCATTGTATATTACCCTCAGAATCATAAACTCCGTCAGAAGACAAACGGGCGTTTAATGTGGAAGGGTTTTCTTCCATATCATGCTCCATGGAAAGTGCAGAAGCAATGCAGCTTACCAGACAGCCGGAAGAGTCTAATGTATATTTTGAATTACCAAGGTGTTCATCCGCCCACTTTGGATCGTCCTGACGATAGCGGACAATATCTGTGCCGGGGACAATATCAAAAGAAGGTTTTATGCGGGTACTGCCTCGAAACCGCAGAAAAACCAGTGCAATAAGCGCTAATATAATACATGCGGATATCATGATGACCGTAAAGAGTCTTTTTCTTTTGGGATTCATATTTTCTTTCTCCTGATGATATAAACTGTAAAGTATTGACTGTTGATTAAATGTGCCTGATGCTCACAAATTCAGATAATTTACATTATATTAGCATAAATATGAATGCACAATAGGGTGGGTTGCGGAAATCAATTTTCAAGGCGGCTGCCGGGACTTGTAATCGGAAAAGAAATCCTGTAACATAAGATAGAAATAAACAAAGGAGAAAATCTTATGGATGACGGACGAAACGGTTTTGCCGCGCTGCTAAAACGGGATTATCTGACAGATTCCGAAAAAAGTTTAAAGGAAATGGAAGATGTTATAGACGGTCTGAAGAAAAGAGCGGACTTTTGGCAGGATGCGGTAAAAATAAACCGGATTGAGGATACATGGAGTCTGGACTGGTTGAAAAAAGAAAATCCCTGGTTTATGGGGAAAAGTGATACAGCCGGTCTGGATTGCTTTGGACCCGTTTCCAAACTGATGCCGTCGGATTCTCTTTTGGAGCTGGAAGAGAAAACCTTTCAAATGGCCGACAGATTATCCATGGATTTGGAGATACCTTTTACCTCTGCACAGCTTTCCCTTATTGATTCCATATCGGATGCGGCAGGGGATAAGTGGAAGAAGCTGATTGCGCCAGCTTCCTTTCTTTCAGATTATGAAAGGCTGGTGGAGAATCAGCACAAGGCCATTCAAAAAGCCTTTCGGCAAGACGACCTTAATATAGAAGGCCGTCTGGGAATGTTAGACGCAGCTTCCAAATTTGTAGACAGACAGGTGGGCTGGACCAGCGATTTTCTTAATGCAGTCCGGACACAGATAGAGGATGAAGAGGAGGATGGCAGCGAGGTCATCATAGATGCAAAAGTCCGGGAAACAGAAGAAATTCCTTCAACCCTTTCTAAAATCCCGCAATATATCGGTTATACCAACAGAAAGGACATACATATAACGCCGGAAGAAGGGCTGGAAAAATCCATTCTTGTTGAGATTACCGAAATGGGAAAGCTGATTGTGGAAAATGCCATGGTCATCAATCAGTTGTGCGAGGACAAAAATAAGGATAAGTTTTTCAGGCCTACGGATAAATTAGTAACAGGCGCGGTCGAGATCGCAACCATAACCTGTTCGTCTAAAGACGAATTGGGAAAAATAATTGACGCTTTGTATTTTTTGCTGTATGAAAATCTGGAAAGGATAAAAAAGGTAGTTACGGATTCCGCCGTACGGAACGAAAGCGTTTATGAGTGTATTTTTGCAGTAAAATCCATAAGGACGGACTTCAGACATGATTTTGAGCATGGAAAAGATACTGCCATTAAAAAGAAACGAAAGGAAATCAATGATTACTATAAAAAGTATTGCGGTAAGATCCCTTTGAAACAAAAGGATTTTTCCCTGCTTCAGAAAAATCTCTTTCAGGATATCCTGGCTCTGGAAGAACACTTGATCAACAAACTGGAAGAGGTTCAAGAGGAACCGGAATTAATCTGAAAAGGTAATCAGAGTAAACATGGAACACTTAATTTTTTCTTTAAACGCTACAATACCGATCTTTCTGACCATGGTCCTGGGGTATTTATTCAAGCAATGCAGGATGATAGACGAGCCTTTTGTGAAGGTTTTAAATAAATTTAATTTTCAGGTAACCCTGCCTGTAATGCTTTTTGAAGATCTGGCAGGAGCCGATTTTGCTTCCGTCTGGGACGGAAAATATGTGCTGTTCTGCTTCGGCGTTACCTTTGTCAGCATTTTTGCTATTTGGGGGATCAGCAGCCTGCTTTTGAAAGAGAAGGACGTGGTTGGGGAATTTACCCAGGGGTGTTACCGCAGCAGCGCGGCAGTGCTGGGTCTGGCGTTTATCCAGAATATTTACGGGACATCTTTAATGGCGCCCCTTATGATTATCGGAACGGTGCCCTTATACAATGTAATGGCGGTAGTGATCCTTTCCTTTACGGGACCGGGAGAACATAAGTTGAATAAAGAGGGCTTGAAAAAATCCATTATGGGAATTGCCAAAAATCCCATTATCATCAGCATTGTACTGGGGATAGCCGTATCCCTTATGCATGTGGAATTTCCGTATATAGTGGACAAGACCATACACAATTTTTCGGTAATGGCATCGCCTTTAGCCCTGATCGGATTAGGAGCGGGATTTGAGGGAAGAAAAGCCGTTAAGAAGCTCCGGCTTACGGCAGTCTGTACCGCTGTGAAGCTGCTGCTTCTTCCGGCATTGTTTCTGCCTGTTGCCTTGTGGATGGGATTTACGGGAGAGAAGCTGGTAGCCATTCTGGTCATGCTGGGTTCGGCTACAACGCCAAGCTGCTATATCATGGCGAAAAATATGGGACATGAAGGTGTTCTGACATCCGGAACGGTGGTGGCGACGACATTTTTCAGTTCCGTCAGTCTGACATTTTGGATTTTTGTGTTAAAATATATAGGAGCCATATAAAAATACAGGCAGAAAGTGAACGATAAGAAACAAAAGTGGTCGATGGAGAGGGAAATTATGTATAAGGATGATATCAGAATAAAAAGAGTGATCGTACATATTATGGATTCTACGGTAGGAATGCCGGTCCTATCGGATACGGAAACGGAATTCGGCTCGGAGTTTGCGGACTTTTTGCGGGAACACATCTATAAGATCGTTTCCGGGGACGATTGCAAAACATGCCAGTTTTACAAGGAAGAATCTGAAGTCTATAAGATGCTCATACAATATGATGAGGAATATTTTGTGGATGTGAGCAAGGATATGGCAAATTTCCTTTACCAGATCATGAACAGCAATATTGATATTCCGGCGGCGGATCTGGTGGTGGTCCGCTTTGACGAGCGGGAAAACCGTTACCTGGCCCTTTTGAAAATGAATTATAAGGAATTCTATACCCATAAGACCCAGGCAAAGGATGAGGGGAATGAAAACCAGATCATCAAATATAAATCCATTCTGCCCACGGAGAGCCAGAGGCTGCAGGAGGCGGCGATCATAAATCTGTCCGATCTGAGCGTTTATGCCATTGAGAAAAAGTATGATGTGAACGGGGAAAAGACCAATTACTTTACTTATCTTTTCCTGAAATGTTCCAGCAGGCTTTCGCCCAAATCCAAGCTTTCCATTGTGACAAAAGCGGTTGAAAATGTGCAGAATGGATATTATGATGAAACAAAGCAGTATGAAGCCAATATGAAGGCGAAAAATATCATTCATCAGGAGCTTGAGGAAAACGGCAGCTTTACGGTGGAAACCATAGCGGATAAGATTTTTGAGGAAAAGCCCCAGCTTAAGCAGGAATTTCAGGAAAAAATGGAAAAATACGATATGGTGCATGAAGAGATCAGGCCCCAGAGCGAGAAAACCGTTAAAAAGTATGAAACGCAGGTGCTGAAAACGGATTCCGGCATAGAAATCAAAATTCCCATGAAGGAATATAACGATCCATCCAGCGTGGAATTTATTACCGAAGCCGACGGAAGCGTGTCAGTCCTTATCAAAAAGATCGGGTGCCTGACAGCCAGAATCTGATGAACAGATAGAAGAAAGAGGTAGCACAGTGGATATTAAAGAGACGCTGAACCGCTTGTTTGTGGAGCTATTCAGGGATATCAATAACATTGAAGAGCGGCAGATCAAGACGGGGGAATTCAGTAATTTAACATTGAACGATATGCATGTTATCAACGCAATCGGCACAGAAAAGGCAAAAAATATGTCCTCTGTGGCAAAAGCCTTGAGCGTTACCATGGGAACCTTAACCATAGCCGTAAACGGTCTGGTCAAAAAAGGTTATGTGGAGCGCGTCAGGTCTGAGGAGGACAGGCGGGTAGTCCTGGTTTCCTTGAGCGCTAAGGGGAGAAAAGCCTATGCAAGACATGCGAAATTTCATAAAGAGCTGATAGACGCCGTGGCAAGCCGTTTGTCAGAGGAAGAACAGGAGATTTTATCCCAAAGCCTCAGTGATTTGCATGCTTTTTTTCTTGAACAGAAAAATTTATAAAAAGTTTATAAAAAATTAATAGAAACTTTCCGATGCTTTCCATATACGGTAAGCATGGAAAAATTAGATAGTATACAATAAAAACCGACAGTGTAAAGGCTGTCGGTTTTTTATCGTCATGTTACAAGAAAAACGGCCATGAAATGCAGTAAAAAGAACGGCCATAGAAGACGGTCATGAAAAGAAGTCCGGAAGAACTGCCGTGAAGAAATATCATAAGACTGCGGGAAACGGCCGTGAGAAAAGCCGTGCAGGGGCCGTAAGGGACCGTGGAAAAGATTATGGGGAAAGGGGAAAACAAAAGATGAAAGAGATGAAAAGAGAAACCATGGGGACAGGAGGCGCACTGGTAAAGAAGCCGCGGAAGGATGCCCGGCAGACGGAAAGCGGACCTGCAGGAAAAGCAGCGTGGAAGATCCCTGCCTGTTACGTTCTCTGGGCAGTCCTGACCGTTTTATTTACCGCCCTTATATCCTTATGCCTGGGCATGAACAGTTCCGTTCCGGGAGAAAGGGGGAAAACGACCGTTGAGATA
>ULTO01006987.1_pt1 | contig 33191 bp, 29 predicted proteins | sample 1957601 | NCBI WGS metagenome assembly ULTO01 (sample SAMEA4835734, study PRJEB28245) | human gut metagenome | biome: gut microbiome; material: fecal sample | place: Denmark | collected 2008 | reverse complement strand
TCCATGGCGGTGGGCGTCATGTGTATCGTGGTGCTGATCTCCGTGGGTCTGGGCTATGAGCAGGCGTACCGTGAGAGTATCGAGGCCATGGGCAGCCTGACGAAGATCGACGTGACGCCTGCCACCAGCGACTACGGACGCAAGGCACTGCTGAACGACAAGGCGCTGGAGGCCTTCCGGGGCATAGACGGTGTAGAGGCGGTAACGCCGGTCTACCAGCAGTCCGCCTATATCGTCTCCGGCAACTACGTGAACATGGTGCGCGTCTACGGCATCGACATGACCACGGCGGAAAGCTTTATGCTGACGCCGGAACGGGGCGCCATGGCCGGGGACGGGACACACCTGCATCCGGAAGTCATGTTCACCGACGACGTGGCGGCTGGCCTTGCCAACAAGTCCAAGGACTGGGCGCTGGCGGTGGACGAGGACGGCAACGCCCTGATCGACCTGCTGGAGGTACCTGTCCGCATGACCTTCGATTCCTCCAGCCTGACCGGCGAGCCGAAAGCCGACACGGACGGACGGGCGCTGCCCTCCAGTAATCTCTATACCCTGCGGGTGACGGGCATTTGCTCCACGCTGAACAACAACTTCGCCACCGCCGCATTCATGTCCTTCGACCGCTTGCAGGAGATGACACAGGCCAACGCCAATTACATGGGCGCGACAACTCAAACCAAGACGGCGGAGGAAAAGGCCAACGGCCCCACCTATGATCTGGTTTGGGTGAAGGTGAAGAACGTCAACGACGTGCAGCGCATTGTCAAGCTGATCCGTGACACGGGACTGAACACCTACTCCCTCAACGATATGCTGGAGACGGTGCGCACACAGTCCCGTCAGATCCAGGGGATGCTGGGCGCGCTGGGCGGTATCGCTGTTCTGATCTCCGCCATCTGCGTGGCCAACACCATGATGATGTCCATTACGGAGCGGACGAGGGAGATCGGCGTACTGAAGGTGCTGGGCACCATCCGCGGCGACATCTTCAAGATGTTCCTGACGGAAGCGCTGATCGTGGGCGTGATCGGCGGCGCGGCTGGTCTGATACTGAGCTTTATCGCCAAGTGGCTGATACCGGTGATCTTCGCGTCGCAGGAGCTGCGGTGCGTGCTGCCGTGGTGGCTGGCGGTCTGCGGCGTGGTGTTCGCAGGCGCGGTTGCCATTGCCGCCGCGTGGATGCCAGCGCGTAAGGCAACGCTCATCAGCCCCAACGAAGCCATCCGCTCTGAGTGAGGTAACGATATGAAAAAGATATGCTGCGTAGTGCTGGCTATGCTCTGCCTCCTGCCGTGTCTGGCGGGCTGCGGAAATCACACTTTGGACAATGAGGTCATGTATGCAGAAATAGAAGAGAATCTATCCTCACCTTGTGCATTGGTTCTGAAATACGAGGACACCAGTTTTACCGTTGCATCCATCACCGAGCGAAGTTTGGCAGAAGATACTTTTACGATTCAATATCACGCAAATGCCACGATTCCAGCGAGTGAAGAAATTTCCAATGTTTGCATTACTGCAATGTTCAATGGGGATGCACTTTATGTGGATGATGAATTAGTTGGGACAGTATCTCCAATCATATTGCAGCTTGACTTTGAGAACGGACCGCATGACTTCTATGTTGATTCTTCTGACGGAGGACGCCATTATGAAGTTATGATTTCACAGGAATCTTGAAAAGAAACAAACGTTTTAATGTCGGTTACCCTAAAACGGGCAAAAATAATTAAACCTAAAAAGGAGGACTACCATGAAAAGAAAGTTTTTAGCCATTATTATGGCAATGGTCATGGCTCTGAGCCTCAGCGTGACCGCTTTTGCGGCCACAAATGCTGCGGGTGATTTGACCATCACGGCCCTCGGCGTCACGTTTGAGAATGATGTCGTGAGCGTTGGTTCTAGCAATGCCTACTACAGCTACGGCCAGTTCCCTGATGACACTGACTTTAGCAGCATGGAGACTACGTTCACATTCTCCGGTTCTGCGCTGCTGATCGATGGCGTGCAGAAGACTACATCTTCTCCCTATACAACTACTGTGGATTTCAGAGATGTTGTAAGCGTTGGTGTGGTTAACGGAACTGAAACGAAAACCTACTATGTCTCCGCATATCCTTCCACCTTCCCTGTTACCATGAATTTTGAGTACGAAAATGCACGGGCATTCTCTCAGCTGACGGGAACGGTGTATGGCAATTCTGGTATGCTTGACGCTGTTACTAGTGCGCAGAAGGCAACTGCGGCTGAAAAGGTGCAGCAGATGGATAACATGTGCGCGGGTATCAGTTCTTTGACCCCTGCACAGTATCGTACCCTTACCACCAATGTTAGCGCAGGTGACACGCCTTATCAGCTGCTGACCGCTTTTAAGGCTGCACGCGCAAACTTTACGTTTGATGGAAGTTCTTCCTATATTTCTGCTATTGGTGTTCTTGATATGAATAGCACGGCAACTATGTCTGGTTACGGTGCCGGTGGCTGGATGTATCAGGTCACCCGTGGTGACCAGACTGTCGTTCCCATGATCGGTATCAGCGGTTGGAAGCTCATCCCCGGTGATGTTGTGACCTGGCGTTATACCTGCGATTATGGTTATGATGTCGGCGCTCCGATGTGGTAAGACAATTTAGACGCTAATATGCGGCGGCGTACCTAAAGGTTAACCGAAATGCCCGTTTTAGGGTACGCCGCCGCATCCCATAAAACTTAGAGACTGTGCGCTCTTACAAACGAATGCAATAATGAAACGTAAAATAACAAGAGTGTCAACACTCATTATTAGCGTCATCATCCTGCTAAGTACGGTGGTTGTTGGCTACGCCGCTGAGAGAACGATTCCTTCCGCACCTTCATACTGGCCCGGTGGAGCATATAATACGATAGGTGATGATGATAATTCAGCGTCATCGAATTACACTGCAGTAGAGATCACCGCGAAAGAGTATCCGGACGCTGGCGACCTCCAATTTCTTCAAGTGCGCGATATGCAGTACTTGGATTGGGGGTCACTTGTAAAAGTGATAGAAGTTCCTGGTGCTGATGGAACAAAACCTTCCGATTTTGAGCTGACATTGACTCTCACACGTCAGCAAGATGGCGTAGACATTACACTCGATAAAGCAGATTACTATAAACCGGTTCTGCAGCGAATTGTCGCTGCCGATGGGCGACAGTGTGATATTTTTATCATCGCCGTTCCGGAAAAGCGTACGTATCAAACTTCCAGTGAATTGTCTGACTACACAACTGCCGGAGAAAAGTGCCTGAAGGCTTATGACGCGATTTCTGATCTGTATTGGGAGTTGTATGATGAGCATGATTTTCCTGCGGTACAGGGTGGCCCTCATCCTGCCGCACGAAGAAGCCTGATTAGCTTGTCATTTGGCCTTCAGCCCTATATCCATAGAGGTGGAACAAAATACCCGATAAGCAGTAGCACGAATACCTTAAAAGAAGTAACTGAGGATATTCGTGCAGTCAATTATTTTTCTGCAAAACAGGCGGAAGCGATTTTTGATACAGTCTTCCCATATTATATTCAGTATGCACAGCAGGAAATTCCTTCGCCAGTTCTTGAGAGCATTGAGGCTGCTAATATCAAAGGCGTACTGCAAGCGGATGGTTCTTACGTATTGACGATCCCGGATGGTCTTGACATGAACAAAGTGCAAGGCGCCATCAAATATGGAGTTGCGGATCCGACTGCGGTGCAGGTATCTCTATCGGGAGCTTGGAGCGCCAACGGTATAAGTATTATTACACTGACCGCAAAGGATCCGGCAACCACACATGTATACGGGGATAGCCAGAACGGCATCATAAGGTCAAGTTATGTCATACGCATACGAAGCGGTTCTCCCTCCTTTGGCGTAAACTATTTTAGTGCTGCGGGCCGCATCGCAACGATTGACGACAAAGGCAATAAGATATCTTTACACCTTCCTGCTGACAGTCCGTCTGCTGACAGTCAGTGGCTGACGAGCGTTGATGTAGAATATACAGGTACTGCTTTAACGTATCTTGACAGTTCGAGAAACAAGGTTGCTCCGGATTCATTGGGAATGATCGAGCTCAAAAAAGCAAAATACCTTGTGATCGACAATGATTGCTCTGATTTTGCAGCCAAAGGTACCAATAAGGATAGCCTGCTGTTTTCTCGTGAATATGTATTGGATATCACGCAGGGGAACTCTGCCGAATGTGATCTGCTGTCTTATACCACCGGCATTGAAGAGGAAAGCATTGTCTGGAACGAAGAGAAGATCACCGTCACAATTCCTTATGCGACGGATTGGAGCCTGCTGAAAAGCGAATATACCTGCTCCTATGACGCCAAAGTTGAAGCGCTGAACGGTGAGGACTTCCAAAATTCAGAAAAAACGCCGATCATCTACAAAGTCACGGCCGAGAATGGTACGAGCTACAAGGACTATTTTGTTGTCGTAAAGAAAATTCCTGCCGCGACAAATAACCGCCTTGTTGCATTTCGCTTTGGCGGGGTAATGGGCAGTATAGACCACGATGCCGGCACAGTTTCGTTAGAGCTACCGGCAGGAACGTCCAAGCGGTTTGCTCCGACGATCGAACTCCCCCAATATGCAACTGTCTCTCCTGCATCTGGTGAAGTACAGGACTTTACAAATCCTGTAACGTATACGGTAACGGCACAGAATGGCGACAAAAAAGAATATGTTGTCACTGTCACGGTTTCCAGCCAGCCGGTAGACAATCCGCAAAAGGAGCGGATGCAGAATCTCCTAAACAGTATTATCACTGCCTATAGAGAGAAAGATGAGCCTGAGGATTGGGAATGGCTGAATCTTGGCTTATATGAGAATTTGCAGGAGCCAAACACCAATAACGGTTTTTCCATCGCGGAGATCATAGCAAATCGGAAACTTGGCCCCAAAGGGCTCATGACGGATCTTGCGCGGGTGACCTTGATGCTGACAGCCCGTGGCTATGATTGCTCGAACCTTGCGCAGTATAATAACGGAGAGCCTTTTGCCGATGCACAGGGAAACAAAATTGATAACCTTGTGGCGAACCTGTGCCAGACGACCGTTTCTCTGAATGGTGTGCAATTTGGATTACTGGCGCTGGATATCGGCAATTACACGCTGCCGGCGGATACCGAGCATGATCGGGCATTTATGGTCGAGTATCTTTTGGAGCAAACACCGAAGGGGATCGATCAGGGCTTTATGAAGCTGGATGGCGTTGCATCCAACATGTTCGCTCTGGGTCCCTATCAAGATGATCCAAAATACGGCAGTCAGGTAAGACAATGGCTTGAGGATGGCACCGAGTATCTCGCGCAAAAAGTCACTGATGACTATACGATCAAGTCGTGGGGGACGCTCAACAGCGAAATCATTTCCTGGACGATCTGTGGTTTGTGTTCGGCTGGTATCGATCCGTATACAGATCCGCGCTTTAGCAATGGCACCAAGAGCATCGTCACGCAATGGCTGGACATGTTTTCAATCGGCAACGGATTTAAGCATGAAGCGAAAGAGACTAGTCCCAATGGGCTTGCGACCTATGAGGGCTGCTATGCCCTGCAGTGGTACTTGAACTTCCTTGAGAAAGGTGGCCAAGGTAAACCGTATTATCTTTGGTACAAGCAGCATGACTTTGCAAAAACACTTTCTTCTGAAGCGCGTATCTATGGGTTTGAGCTTGAAGGTAAGCATGGTGTCATAAAAGAGGCTGCCGCAGCAGGTGGTAAGAATACGATCACACTGGAACTGCCCGCAGGGACGCCGCTCGTTCGCGTCACGCCGAAGCTGACGTTTTCTGAGGGTGCTACCCTTGTTGCTCCAAATCTGCCCATGACCATTACGGCCAATACAGAATATAACTTTACGGTTCGTGCGGAAGATGGCAAAACCGAGAATGTTTATGCACTTACCGTTACGCTAAAGGATGACCTTGATGCAAGCGGTGCGGAGCTGTATTTGGACACGTTGGCACTGAAGGATAAGAATTCGCGTCCGTTGTCGATTATCGGCAGAACAGTAACAGAAACGAAATCCGGCGCAGACATCATATTGAATGTGGATGCCGGAAAAGATGTTACGGCGCTGCTTATTTCTGCTGATATTTCTTATAAAGCAACGGCAACTCCTGCCCTTGACGGTAAGGCTGCCATGGATCTCTCCGATTGGACGAGCTTCGTGATCAAATCGCAGGATGGCACAGCAACAAAGACGTATCGGATCAAAGTCGTTGCAAAGGGACAGGCATCCATCAGTGCCTTCTCCTTGACGGTCAACGGTACGACCTATAAGGGTACGATCGACGACCAAAAGGGAACGATCGTCGTCAATGGCGTTGATGATAGCGGACTCACTACAACAAAACTGGTCCCGTCGATCACGTTGGGCAAGGGAACAACTGTGTGCAGTCCTGCCCCCGGCTTGGAACAGGATTTTTCCGGTGAGGTTCACTATACGGTCACCGGCTCCGATGTTGTGTCGCGTACCTATACGGTGAACGTGTATAACAAAAATGGCCAGCGCATCAGCGCAAGTGGTGACAATACAGGCCCTGTGACACCGGCCACAGCACGGATCACATCCTTCAAGGTCTTGGGCGTCGAAGGAGTGATCGATGATTCCGCCGGTACAATAACGATCACGCTGCCGGACGGCACTGACGTGACCCGCGTGGCGCCCGTTGTCACGGTCCCCGCTGGTGCTGTAGTAAGTCCTGTTTCGGGCGAGGTCGTGAATTTGTCGATGCCGGTCGCTTACACGGTGACCTTGGGTTCCGATAGCAGAACCTATACTGTTCGTGTTATTTATCAGCGCAGCACGTCCCAGCAGTTATGGGATAAGATAGCTGAAAATAGCACGGTGACAGATCACCAGGTAAGCAAAAGCACGAGAAACTGGAGGTAACTATGAAAGGACACAAATTACTGGCGTTGCTGATGGCACTGCTTCTGTGCATACAGCTTCTGCCGGTTTCCACCGCTTTTGCGGAGGAAGTGTCAGAGGACGGCATCAGTGTAACGCTGAAGGCCAATGATGATGAATATGGTACGGTGAAGAGCGGCAGCAAGCTGACTGGCCTGGGGAATGGCGACACGGTAGAACTGACTGCCACGCCGAAGGCGGGCAGCAATGTAACGTTCAGCAAGTGGGTCGTATTCAAAGGCGACGAAGGAACTACGTCGGCAACAGAAGGAACGGACTACACGCTGACCGAGGCTGTATCCGGCTCCGGAAAGGCGACTCTGACGGTGCTGGGTACTACAGAAAATCTACGGGTACTGGCAGTGTTCCAGGGCAAGATCGTTGGACTGAAGAACCAGGTTAATGAGTTTGCTCCGATACCGGCCAAGATGGGCAATAGCTGGATCATTCAGGTGAGAAGCGGTGTTATCGCGGTAGGCACGACGGAGGTCACCGGCTGGAACAACGATCCCAAGGAAACGCTGCTGGTCACGACCACATTTACGGCCGTGCCTGGCGAAACTGACAGGGAGACACTGACTCTGCAGGCATGGAAAAAGTTAAGTGGTAGAGCCCTTCCGATGTTCCCAGATGTTCTTGCCAGCGGAGCCAGCTACAAATTTGACAATTTGACGGAAGATAGCAGCAATAGTAATGCCGGCTTGACCGCATACCGCTTCCCTGAAGGCTGGGACTGGACGGAGTACAATTTCAGCATCGTAGATAGCGATGGGAAGGTACTGAAACCCGGCAAACTCGTTTTCCGGTATCCCGGAATTGCTGTTATCGAAGCTGAGAACGGCAAGGTAAAGTGCGGCGATGTCACCTATGAAAACGGAGCGACAGCAAAACTCGGTACTGGCGAGCAAACCATTGAGGCCGTGGCTGACGAGGGCTATGTTTTCACAGGCTGGGAGATCAGCGGCGTAGAAATGTCTAATACCACTGTCAATCCGCTCACCTTCACCATGCCGACCGGAGCCAGCACCACCATTAAGGCGAAGTTTGCAACAAAAGCTGGAACCCCTGAACTCGGATATCAACTGTCTATTGAAGGCAGCGGCAAGGTGTTCGTGGACGGTGTTGAGCTTGCCAACGGTTATATAGCAGAGGTCGCAGACAAAACCTCTGTGAAGTTCCTTGCGGAGCCTGATGAAGGATATGTTTTGGACCATTGGGAACTTTCGAGCCCCAATGGAGGATCTTATTCCAATAGCAGTGGTAATTTAAAGACGGTATTCATCACAAAAGGCTATGGTGGTAAGTTCTATAATGTCAAAGCAGTATTTGTGCAGAAGGAAACCTATAAGCTGCGCTTCAAACTGATGCTCGGAGAAAATGACGTTACGCGGGGAGACGATTTTAAGGCTGTATGTAAAAACCAGGGTTATGGGGTTCCGTACATTGCCTACTCGTTCCCGTCCACCAAGTCTTTGGACGAAATCTACAGTAGTTTGTCAACCAGTGCAACTATGAGTGGTTTCACCTTCAACAGTGGATTAAACTACTTGGATTTCCCTGTAGACAGTGATGACTGGATCGTCATTGGCCTGAACCAGTATCCGGGCTACACTGAACAGGGCGGACCTCAGTTTATTGCAGATGGATTTGACTCTAGCAACGAATCTGCTGTGGCTGACAGACGCAGCATCCCGCATCTTCGCTTCGAGGGAAGGACATACATTGTGTTCCAAATGAAGCAGGATACGACCATAACGGCAAAGATCCACGAAATGCAATATTCAACGATAACGGTGCCTACCAATGAAGCTGAGGGTACGGTTACGATCACACCTAATGCAGACTTTTCACCAAATCTATGGTGGGAAGGTACGCAGTTGACCGTGCAGGCTGCTCCTGCTGAAGGATATCGTTTTGTTCGCTGGCAAGAGAGCGCGGGCGGATATATAAACGATAAAAACGCGGCTAAGAACCCGTTGAACATCACACTTGGAGCGACTGATGCCAGCTTCTCCCCCGTATTCGAGGCTGCGGAAGCGGTTGACCGGAGCATCACAAAGGTCGTTGATCCGGAAGGAAAGGCGACGATTACGATCAATGGTTCGTCCGATACCATCCAGGTCAGAGAAGGCACTGTCGTTTCGATGGGAATTGATGTTGACGAATACTATTTGTTTGATCATTGGAACGTTACGCAGAACGGGGTAGAGTCTCTGGACAATCTGGTCATATCCGAAAATCAGACATCTAGAAGCGCAACATTTGTCATGCCGTTTGGCGAATCTGGCGTCACAGTACAGGCCGTCTTGAAGGGCCGGTATAACGAGCTGACGACCACCGTTTACCTGATGACGGGCAATAATGGTTCGACCGCTGCTGCAAAGGGGCTCACAACGGTATCTCTGAGCAAAAACGACACCCCGCTGACCGACGTGAATTGTCAGGTGCAAAAGGGCGATGAGCTCGACATCTCTGTTGCGATGCTGGATGAGAATTATGTTCTCAGGGAAATTGTCGTTTATGATACGGTATCCCATAAATCGATCCAAACCATTACAGATGCTCAAGGCACCATTACAATTCCGGACTGGAGTTCGTGGCAAATTGCTGTAAGAATCGAGGAAAAGACCGCGGATACAGAGCGGCACAGTATTTCGCTGAATCAACCGACGACAGGCGGCACGATCAGTTCTTCCAATGCGACCTCGCAGCCCAATAAGACCATCACATTGACCGCTGTTCCCAATAGCGGCTATGTACTGAAAAAATGGATCGTAAAGGATGCGCAGGAGAAGACCATTTCTGTCACCACAGATAATAATGTTGGCACTTTCACGATGCCCAAGAGCGAAGTCACTGTAACGGCAGAATTTGTAGCCTTGGCGGAGGTCAAGCCGGAGATCACCTCTGTTGCACTGCTGCAGGGTGAGGCTGGTGCTGAGCTTGCAACGGGCGTTCTGGCCGGTGACAAGTGGACGATCACCATTCCCGATAAGGTACCGGCAGAGACAGTTGCAAAGATTCCCGAAGGACTGTCCGGCTTGTATCTGAAGATCGTGACGCCTGCTGGCGTAACGGTGAAGCAGGGACAGTTTGAGGGTGACTGGTCTCAGGGCGACATTATGTGTTATATGCCGGTAAATGAAGAAGTTACTTTCCAGGCAATAGCAGGAACTGCCACCAAGGACTACACCATCAAGCTGGTCTATTCCGGTTCTCCGTTACTGTCCAATGGCTCCGCCACTCGTAGCAGCAAGACTGCCGCAACGGTGACGTTCACCTCCAATGTGGCAGGCACCTACTACTACAAGGTAGTGGACCACAATGCAGCGGCTCCCACGGTGGATACTATCGTGGAATCCTCTACCAATGGTACAGCCACTCTGGGTGTAAATACCATCAATCTCAGCAATCTGGGCGATGGCGCACGTGACATCTATATTGTGGTTGTAAGTGCAGATAATGATAAGAGTGCCGTCTTAAAGATCGAAATCCCTGATTACGATCCGAATCCTGATGAGTACACCATTAAAGTGACCGCACCCAAGGGCGGTACCATCACCCCCAACCGCACCAAGGCCAACGTGGGCGACGAGATTATCGTTACCGTAACGCCCGATGACGGTTATCAGATGGTGGAAGGTTCGCTGACCTACACGCTGGGCAAGGTTGGCGGCGAAACAGTGAAAATCACCAACAACCGCTTTACTATGCCTGATGGTAATGTGAGCATCAGTTGTCAGTGGGAGACTGCCGCGACGACCGCCAAGGGCATTACCGCCTTCTCCATCAACGGTGTAGCCGGTGCGGTGAATAACACCACCAATACCATCACCATCACCATGCCCCGTGGCACGGATGTGACGAAGCTGGCTCCTGTCATTGCCACAAATGGCGTTAAGTCCTTGACGCCCGGCAGTGGCGAGACGGTGGACTTCACCAACTCCGTGACCTATACGGCCACCATGGAGGATGGCAGCACCAAGACCTATATCGTTACGGTCTATGTGAACAAGGGTACGCTGTCCGACCAGTTCTGGGATAAGATGACTGACTTCACGAATCAAGTCCCATGGTGGGAGTACGCAAAGAATCAGCAAAGCACCAGCAGTTATCCTAAGTATTGGTAAATCCCCCTCTTTACGCAGAGAACGACGCCGGCAGGAATGCCGACGTCGTTCTCATTTTTATTTCCCATCCTTTGCAGCCACGAACCAGCGGCCTTTTTCAAACCATAGATAACTCTCCTGCCCCCGTATCCGACAGGTATACCGGTCTCCTACGCCGCCCACGCTTTGGCAGGCAGCGCGGCGCACATCAAGGATCTTGTCAATGTGATACCTTCGTGTCTCGTCAAACTCAATCTCAATGGGCCGCATTTTCCCGCCAGCATCAAAATGCACTGTCACCGGCACATACCGCTTTTCAAGCTCCATTCATATACCCCCTATCCTGCGAAATACCCCACGGGATGTACTGTGTGGTCATCCTTGGGATTGATACGGCCCAGCATCGGATCGGACATGGTAATGGCGCGGCGCACGCTCATATAGCCATATCGCTGCCGCAGCCTGTCCACAGTCACATCGATCTGCTCCCACGCGCTCCGACGCCTATCGTTATCAAAAAGGGATGTTTGTATACCAATAGTCGCATCTACCAGATCGGCGCCACGCACACCAATACTGCGTATCGGTGCCGTCCATGAATAGCTGCGACGAAACAGGTCGAACGCCACTTCTGCGATCTCTGCACTGGAGCAGGTCGGAACTGTCAGCTTCCGCTGTCGGCTATACCAGTGCAGCTCTTTGTCCCGGACGCTGACCTCGACCACCATACACTTCGATGCCAGCTCCCGCATCCTGCAGGCAACGCTTTCCGCCAACAGATACAGCATGAGTCGCACATCATCGTCGCTCACCAGATCGCGCGGCGTGGTGGCGCTGTTGCCTACCGACTTTATGGCACGGATATGGTCACTCCTCTGTACAGGCGATACATCAAGTCCGTTGGCGAAGGTATGCAGTACCAGGCCCATTTTCCCTAGCTTATATTCAAGAAGCTCCGGTGACGCCTCCGCAAGCTGCCCAATGGTATATATCCCAATATTGCGCAGCTTGCGCTCGGTGGCAGGGCCAACATAGAGGAGGTCGGCTGCCGGCAGCGGATAGACGAGTTCCTTATAGTTATCCCGCTCGATACGGGTGATGGCGTCCGGCTTTTTGTAGTCACTGCCCAGCTTCGCCGTGATCTTATTATCTGAAACGCCGATGCTGGCGGTGATCCCCAGCTCAAACTTGATCCGCTCACTGATTTCTTCAGCAATACGCATGGCCGAGCCGAACAGTCCGATGCTGCTGGTCACATCCAGCCAGCTTTCATCGAGACCGAACGGTTCGATCTGGTCGGTGTATTTTTCGTAGATCTCACGGGCCATTTTACTGAACCGGATATACTCTCCCATATCGGCAGGCAGCACCACCAGATCAGGACAGACCTGTTTCGCCTGCCAGATAGCCATGCCTGTTTTGACGCCTCGTGGCTTCGCTACATAGTTGGCAGTAAGGACGATCCCATGGTGGGCCTCTGGATCACCGCAGACAGCCACCGGCTTTTGCCGCAGCTCAGGGCGACGCTGGCATTCTACGGAGGCATAAAATGCGTTCATGTCCACATGCAGAATATGCCGCCCCACCCTTTATCCCTCCCCGCAATTTTCTCAGTTTTTATAATAGAACATAAGTTCTAAATATACAAGAGGTAAATTGAGGGTACTCTGCACAACGCTGGCATTTTGACAATACAAAATATGGGAGGAGTATATGCGCAGCATTTACAGCGGTTGTGCATTGATAAAAAAGAGGCTGGCAGTAAGGCTGTATCTGTGAGGAAAAATTCTACGCCTTACACAAAAAGGTGCTGTGGCTTGTACAGGACTTGCCGCGGAGAATCCTTCGATAAGCAAATACACAGACCGAGCAAGCTATATGTTTCTTAATGAAAGAGGAATGTTTTCTTCGTTACGCATCCAGTGTGTCTTTAGATGTGTGAACAGGAAGCGGGAAATCGACTGAGAAAGGAACGAGAGCCGCCAGCTTGCCCTTAGTAGAGTCCCTTGAAGTGAGTACCCGTGAGATATGCCAGAGCCGCCTCTGCAAACTTGCAGAAGCGGCTCTGAAAAATGGTTGGGTTAAAGATATTTTGCTTTAATCCACTGCTTTAGTGCATCTAAGCTCGAAAAATGTGTGTTGTGGTACTCAACAACATAGTTACCCTTCGTGACAACAGATAGCAAATCTACGCTACCATCGGCATTGAGTTGGTATGTTGCGTGTGTTCCGGTGTTGGGGAAAACGATTGCTTTGACATCCATATTGCTCGCCTCCTTCATCTTAAATTATACAAGTTATCTACACTGTTTGCAAGGGACTTTCCGCAATTGCACGGAATGACAACAAATGTCTTACGCAGCTTTTGTCCATTCGGCTCAGCGGTCAACTTTCCAATCACCATGTCCTACAAAATGGCAAGTTAAATGGCAATGTCTAAGCCGATGACACGCAAATGTTGCTGTGCTATAATCCTATCGTCCCCCAATGGGCCTTGAGAAACGGCTTGAATGCCGAATACTGCCCAAAGGAGAAACTGCATATGAAATACTGCCCTTACTGCGGTGCCGCCCTTCCGGATGGCGCCGTTTCTTTCTGTCCGGAATGCGGGGAGAACCTGCCGAACATGACAGAGGAACGCGAGAAAAAGCATGAGCAGCCAGCTACGAGTCCGGATACGGCGACCGAAAGCCGCAAAGCTACGCCGAAGAAGGTAAAGCAGAAACGAAAACAAAAAGAGCTGCAAGATCAAGATACCGAGTCGTCTTCTAAACCGGATGATGGCTACGATGGATATTACGACGATGTCCTCCCTGCCGATGCCGGTAGGCTGAATGAGGGTATCGACATGGAACTGGTCAAGAAGATCTGTGCAGTAACGGGCGTCATGCTGTTGATCATCACACTGTGCGTCGTGGCAATGTATTTGCTCTGAGTGCTGTAAATCGCATCCGCGAGTGGTGTAATATGGGTAAATACCAAACGAGGAGTGACGCAACATGAAATATATTTCCAAAGGCATGGTAATCAAAGCATCGACAGAGGAGCTTTTATTTGTGACCCGGCATGGCACCGATTTTCAACTGACCGACTTGCAGGCGGAGCTCTGGCTCAATGGCCGGTATGGCTTTGCGGAAAGTGGCGGCAACATTCTGGAGGAAAAGGCGCTGCAGCAGCTAAACCGGCAGGGCCTTGTAGAACTCGTGGAGTCGGATGAACCGGCAGTGGAGTACCGTGCGCTGACGCAGTGCGTTCTGGTACCCGCACAGCCGCAGGGACATCGTGTGCTGTTGAGTACACGTGAAAAGGAACTGTTGCGCTGGCTGACAGACGCCGGACTGCATCTCACCACTGCAGAGCTCGTGTTCCTCGCAGAGCACCGTGTCAAACCCACCGCTGATCTGCTGGGGGAACGGAACAGGCAGCGGTTGACGGAACGGATCTATACGCAGGAAACGATCTTCGATAATATTCTGGAAGCGCAGATGGAGCATGCTGCGGCCAGAGACGAGGTCGTTGATGCGTTGCTCCGGCTGCTGGAGAAAAGACGAATTCTATTACTGTGAGGCGTGTAATGAAAGAAAAACTGAGAGAACTACCGATAGATATCCAGAAACAGGTTATAATACGATATGGCGCGGCGGCAGTGAGTCTTATATTGCTGGTGGTCTCCCTGCTGATGGCAGAGGATCCGTATCTTCCGCTCTCCTTGGCGCTGATCTGTGTATTCTTCCTATTCAGCGCATCGCAGCTCCTGTATCTGGCGTTTTCCGGCCATCTCATAGAGATCAGCGGTGAATGTATCAAGGTTGAGAGAACACCGATACGGCGCAGACCCAAGACAATCTATTTGAAGGTAGAGACGCAGGTGGTCCGGCTTCAGATCACGGGTAAGCAGCGGGATGTTGACGCGGGGGATCAGGTCACAGTATATGTGTCGGATAATGCGCCGGTATATGAAAACGAGGGATGCCAGCAAATGAGCGGTTATCTGGCGATAAGTATTCAGAGGGGGCACGAGTTGCAGTGACACAGAGTGAGGAGATCCGAAGGATGGCCAAGGAGATTGAAAAGCGTGTAGAGGAAGGGATCCGGGCAGACGGAAGCTGCAGCTTTGATTTTTTCGAGGTCAGGATTGCGCTGGAATTTGCGTTGATGGTGCTGGATATGCACGGGCAGTCTGCGGAAAGCAATTGACTGTGCGCTCGAAACCTGCTATAATCATGACAATAGTTTCATAAGGGTTCCATACGGAGCACCAGAGTTTTCAGGTTATAAAGTGTCAATTAACACATCTGTGTTGATTGACACTTTTTTGTTTTTCTGGTTTCTGCCCGAAACGGGTTGAAATAAATCATGTGATAGCAGGCAGCACCTGCAAGAAAGGAGATTTATCATGTTCAAGGTAATCGCAACAGATGTCGTCATTTCCAAAGGGTATGACGGCGCCCCGGCACTCAAGTTCACCGAAAGTGGCGAGAGCGTCAGGTTCCGGATCGGCAAAAAGGTATATGATACCCGTGCCGAAAACAATGCCCGGTGGATGAACATTTCCGTCAAGGCGTTTGGCCCTGTATGTGAGCGTATCAAGAAGATGCAGCTCAAGGAGAGTTCGTTCATCAATATTCTCGGCCGGTTGGACGAGGATATCTGGGAAGACAGCGTAACACACGAGAAAAAGAGCGCAATGGTCATCATACTGGACGAAATCGAATTCTGCTCATCCGGTGGTGGGAAGCAGAAAAACGGCAATGCGGAAGGCCAGCCGAAAGCGGCAGCCACGCCTGCGCCGGTATCTGCGGGCAGCGAGATGCCCGGAAACTTCACCGGCTTTGAGGCGTTCGGTGGTGTGAACTCGTTTTTCGATGAATGAGGGTAGCAAAAGTGAATCGGGCATATAAAAGGAAAGCACATGAGTCATGTAACAATACTCATGTGCTTTGTTCTATGCAAGACGCCAGATGTCTTTTTGCGTCCGCAGAGGTGACAACGAGATCATACTTGGCATCTTGTGGCATTGTGAAACGTTGTTTGATCGGAGCTGTGGCATGAAGGTTATGATGAAAGGCGTCTTGCCGGACGGGACACAGGTTCAGCTTGAGGAATGGGGCGTGGACGACATCCATCTGATGATCGCCGCATACCCCATAGCGCAACGAACCCGTAGTTGCTGGCAAAGAGGCGGAGAACGATTCCGGCTGCAAATCAGCGAAAATCAGTATACGGGGTATACGAACGAAATGGTAGAGGCAGATTATTTCGCCTTGCTTTCCGGTAAGAAGTCGCTTTGTGATTTAGCTGAGCGATTCTGGAACGGGGAGCGGGATAAATGGTGCCTTGGCATGGAAACGAAACAGAGACCTTAGGACTCAGAAAGGACGAACAGATGCGAAACAAGAAATTCAAGCGCCATATTGCCTATGAGGTTCTGACCATACTGGGAATGCTGGCACTGCTGCTATTCATTTGCCGGCTTTGGCCGATCCTTCTATTGGTGATCCTCGGCATATTCATCGCGGCATTGCGGCTCCTGTTTCTCTCGTTCCCAAAGGTGGAGGAGGTGCATCCGCTGCTTCCGCCCGCCCGGACGGAGCCGACCGAACAGGAAATGCAGGACATGACGTTTGGTGCGGTGCAGAAGCGGATCACAGAACTGGTCACAGCCGATTATCCGGACGCCAGATGGGTCTGGAAAACACCCAACGCCAAATCCAACATTGCGGCGGGCAACGAGGTGCGGATCCTGCTCAACCGCGCCGGTGGGTATCGGGAAGCGATCGTTGTGATCCGTGGGTTTCAGGTAACCGGCCTTACTTATCCGCAGACCGCAGAAGCACCTGAAGCACCGGAGCCTGAACAGGTTGGATCCGAAACGCCTTCCGAGGCACCGGAAGCGCCAAAAGAAAACTATGAGTATCTGGCCTTTGAATGGGTAGACGCACATGCCGTGGAGCTGAACGAGCGGTGTAATGAGTGTATTGCACAGGGACTCTCCATGCTGGAGATCTCAGAGGCAGAACTGCCCGCCCATGAAAGCTGGCCGGATATCTGCCAGGAACTGGCACGCAATGGTATGGAGCATTGCAGTTGTACGGAAACCGGCATTATCATTGATTTTACGCAGCGACCCTGCAGAAAGGAATAGACACAAAATGAGTGCAGCAACCAGCAATTTGTTCAACTATGCGCGCCCATTACCGGCTCCATTTGATACCCTATCCAACAAACGGGTCAAGGTTTCTTCCATGTATGGCGATAAAACAGAGTCCACATTGTGTTGCTCTGTGGTGAAAGCCGTGCTTGCGCTATGCAACTGCATGAATGGGACCGGTGAAGGTGCGGTCGGACAGATCGATACAAACAAGAGCGTGGCGGAATACAAATCGTCCGAGAGTCCGGATGCCTATCATCTCGTGGTGTTTGACGCGGCGTCCGGTAGCGTGCTGGCAAGCGTATATGATAAGAACGCGGAGACGACCGCGCAGTATGTGGTGCATCAGAGTCAGCGGGACGGAGCGGCGATTTTTTTAGCACTGATGCCGCTCCTGCTGTCGGACACAGAGTTTGACGAAACGTTTCAGGACTACTACGATCAGTTCATTGCCGGATATCCGGACATGGAAAAAGCGACCAGAAGCATGGCGATCCTCTGCGACAATGCGTATCGCAGGATTAAGGATGATACCTGCCCGGCACATATCAATATTACCGTGGACAAATCCGGAAATCTGATGCGTGTATCGCTGGGACAACTGGACTCCGGCTTCTTCACGCCGACCAGTGTTACGGCAGGCGAGTTTACGATCTTTGCGAAGACGGGGCCTGCTGTGATCAAAAAGGCCAGTACTGTGATCGAGCATTCTGATTTCGTCGGCAAGTATCTGCTGACGCCGGGACGTAAACTGAGTCCTGTGGAGCAGAGCCTTATCCCGAAGCTGCCGGAGTGGTACATCATTCCACGAGAGGTAGTCGATATCTGCACGCACGCGCAGAAAACCACAGGCCGTGCCATGCAGATGCGAAATTTCCTGCTGCGCGGCCCTGCCGGTACAGGTAAGACGATGGGTGCAAAAGCGATCGCGGCAGGACTGGGTCTGCCCTACATGAAATACACCTGCTCGGCCAACACAGAGATCTTCGATTTCACGGGCATGATCTTCCCGGATACAGAACCGGCCTCTACCGGTGATCGGGAGCTTGACCGTGAACGCGAGGTGCTCAAGTCCATGGGCGGTATCAACTATGCAAATGTGGCGAAGCTGATGCACTTCCCTGACTTGGACGACATGGACTATGATCCTGCCGGTGTTTATCAGGCATTGACCGGCGTAGAAAACACGGCGGCCACCGTACAGGACTGTATGGGTATCGTGCTGGAGAAGGTCACAGAGAAGGTGCAGGCACTCAGCAAATGCGCGGAGAGCAAACAGAGCTCCGGACAAAGCTATACCTATGTGGAAACTGATTTTGTGAAGGCTCTGAAACATGGGTATCTGGTCGAGATTCAGGAGCCGTCTACTATCATGCAGCCGGGTGTACTGGTGGGCCTGAACTCACTTCTGGAGCAGGAAGGTTCCATCACACTGCCGACCGGCGAGATCATCCACAGGCATCCTGATACGGTGGTTGTCGTGACGACGAACGTCAGTTATGAGGGCTGCCGGCAGATGAATCAGTCGGTGGTGGATAGAATGAGTCTGGTCAAGGATATTGAACTGCCGGAACCGGAGGTCATGGAGCAGCGTGCGATGGCCGTAACCGGATGCACAGACGAATATCAGGTATCTCAGATGGTGCAGGTGGTCAACGACATGGCGGACTACTGCCGTAAGAACAGTATCACGGACGGCGCGTGTGGTATGCGCAGTCTGATCGACTGGATCATCAGCTCGGAGATCTCCGGCGACCCGTATTTATCGGCAAAATACACGATCATCAGTAAGGCGACTGCCAACGAAGAAGATCGTGAGGCGCTGATCACCACCATTCTGGATCCGCTCTTTGCTCCGAAACGAGCACGGACATCGGCATAAAACAAAGGAAGGAGGCTGACGCTTTGTGGCAAGAGTGAATCACAAGAAGGTCAAGCAGCTGCTTAATGAAAAGCGCAGCAAGATCACAGACCGGCAATTCTTCACGTCCCGAATCCTTGCGGGACATTTTGAGGATATGGCCATGGCTCAGACGCGCCGCTATAAGTATAATCGCCGTATTCATGTCTCTATTTGCTGGGAGCCGAAATCCGGCGAAGTAGCCTGTACCGATAACCTGTTTGTGCGGATCAACGCAGGGCATAAGCTGGTGACAAAGAATAAGGGGCGTGAGAACCGCTATGAGATTATCTGCGGCCTTTTTGCCCATGAGCTGGGTCACTGCCTGTATACGGACTTTCTTGCAGGCCAAACCTACAACAACTATCTTAAACGCGAAAAATGGTATCCGGAACCGCCTGCCTATAAGAAACCACAGGACGCCGCAAATGAGCGGGCGCTGTGGGAGTATGTAAGGCGGGAGCCGCAGAACAGCGATATGCTGCTGTACATTGCACATCACATTTCCAATATCATCGAGGATGCCTATATCGAAAACCGAATGCTCACCCAGTTTTGCGGCACATTAGGGTACAGTCTGGAGGCACTGCGTGAGCAGCAGCTTGCCAGCATCCCCACTGTAACCGAACTGATCGAGAAAGAGGACGATGGGGCGTGCCATATCTTTGAGAGTATCCTCCAGACACTGCTTTCATATGTGAAATTCGGAGAAATAAAATATGGCACCACGCCGCTCACCGATGAACGGGTCCAGATCGTCTATGGAATGATCCATGAACTGGATGCAGCCATTGTGAATCCTTCCGGCAAGGATCGGCTCAAGGCTGTGAACCTGGTATTGGTTCGTTGCTGGGATTACATTGAAGAGTTTCTGGAACTCTGCAAGGCGAGACAGGACGCGGCAAAAGCGGCAGGCGCCGACGAATCGGTGGCAGAAACGCTTGCGCAGATCCTGCAGGTGCTGGCTGGCACTTCTGAACCGGCTGAGGGCAGCAGTGCGCCAGTACCGGGAACGAGCTGCACCGCAGCTGCGTCCGGAAAACGGATGCGAACAGTGGCCGAGCTTGAGGAGACCTCTGCCGGAGCAGATGACTCCGAAGCGGAGAAAGCTGCCGGTGCCGGAGAGGACAGCAGCAAGGACGATGATACAGAGAAAAGTGGTGGCGCCGTGGACGAAGATGAGCCTGATTCGGAATCGCCCGGGGCATCTTCTGCCGGTATACCAGGTACAGGTGACAGCGGAGCGTTTTCGGCCGGACATTCCTCCGGGAAAAAGAAGGTATCCGAAGACGAGACCGGACGTCTGCCCTACCAGCAAACGGAACGTGTCTCCGAGGGAAGCGGCGGCGGTGAAGTGCGGAACGACACCTATGAACGTGAGCATTATGAGCATGCGGCACATGATATTGAGCGCCTGTTGGATAAGATGGCCGAACGGGCAGCCTGTGAACAGCTTGAGAATGACCGGCTCAGGGAACTCAATGATGTTGCGCAGAGCATCTCCTACGGTAATATCCATAAGGGAGTCGATATCCGTGTGAACCGGATCGCCACTGTGGATGAAGAATTGGTAGAGCAGTATAATAGCATCGCAGCTCCCCTTCTGACCATTTCACGGCAGCTGCAGAAGAGTCTCTTACAGCAGCTGAAGGATAGGCAGCGCGGTGGAAAACAGGCAGGACTTATGATGGGACGAAGGCTGGATGCTCACGCACTCTGTCGGAACGATGGGAAGGTGTTCTATAAGAATGCGCTTCCCAACGAGATCCCGCAGATGGCGGTAGCGCTTCTCTTGGACGAATCAGGTAGTATGGGGTCCTACGACCGCTGTACCTACGCCCGTGCGTCCGCAATCATCCTATATGATTTCTGCCAATCACTGCATATCCCGATCACTGTCTATGGGCACTCGACCATGCACGGAGATGTGGCACTATACTCATACGCTGAGTTTGAAACCATTGACGGCAATGACAAATACCGCATGATGGACATCGCAGCACGCAGTGATAACCGCGACGGTGCTGCGCTCCGCTATGTTGCGGAACGGCTGGATCGACGTCCGGAGGAGGTGAAGATCCTGCTGCTCGTATCCGACGGACAGCCAGCTGCATGTGGTTATTACGGAAGTGCTGCCGAAGAAGATCTGCGCGGCATCAAACAGGAATACCGCCGCAAGGGGATCCTGTTCATTGCTGCCGCGATTGGAAGCGACAAACAGAACATCGAGCGAATCTATGGTGATGCCTTTATGGATATCACAGACCTGAATCAACTGCCCATAAAGCTGACCGCCGCAGTCAAGCGGCATATGCAATAACGGGAATACTACATTTCAAAAGACGGGCAGCGGATTCTTTTCCTGCTGCCCGTCTATCTTAAACAGGAAAGGAATTCAAAAATGAGTCATTTCGTAACACTGGTCGATTTCTATATGCCTGAAGTCGAGGAGAATTTGGAGGAGACTGCGCATTATAAAGCGCAGATAGCAGAAACCAAAGAAGCACTGGCACAGAGCCAAGGTGGGAATAGCTTTGCTCTGCGTTTGATACTCAATCAATTGCAGAGCAAGGTGAATCCGCTGGATCGTGCCGCAGACTGTGAAATTGGTGAGCTGATGGCACCCTTCTGTGAAAACACAGAGGATCCTGAGTACCTTGAGTTCATAGATCAGACGGATGATCTCAACCGAGATTATGACCGTGATACAATAGATTGCATTCAGCTTCCCGATGGGACGATCGTCCCGGAATACGACTATCGGCTTTGTGAAAAATACCGCATCAAAGACGGCAAAGTCTATCAAGTGAAGGCGGGCCAGCTCGGGCATGAAAAACGCACCAAAAAGGCAAAGAAGATGCGTGCGCTCACGAATTATCCGGTAAAGAGATTCTATCTCAGCCTGGAGCGCTACGCAGAGGAGCATTGCGGCTACACATACGATAGAGAGTGTAATGCATATGGCTATTACTCCAATCCCAATGCGTACTGGGACTGGTATGCCATCGGTGGCCGGTGGCCGTTCCAGTTCCTTGTCGAGGAAACCGCGGAGCGGATCACAGGCGAACGCTCTTGGGATGATGAAGATACCGAGTGCAAAGCGCCGGAAGGCTATGTCTGGGCCTGCGGTGCCAGGAAAAAAGATATCGCGTGGGAGCTTATGAAGGAGTGCGAACTGCAAAACGCAAAGGCGACCTATGCCCTGCTTGTGGATACGTTTAATTCCAAAGAGGTGCCGAAAGGTTATTTCTGGCGTATAACCGAGGATGGCGTGTTTTCCTTCCTGACACAGATCTATTTTAAGGGTGAGAGCCAGGAAGAATACCTCCGCCGCAATGGCCTTGCTGCAGAGCAACGCATGCTGCCCGGTGCCTATTCTTTCATTCGAGATGGAGAATGGAACGCCAAGGGCGATATGGGGTGGTGGGGCATCAGCAGCAACGACAAGGAGCCAAAAACGTGGAGACAGATGATGGCAGACTATATTGATAGTATCCCTGACGATCATTTCATTGTCGGGATCGACTGCCATATTTGAGGAGGTGCGAAGATGATCTTGAATAGAGATGGGGCTTCCTTTGAATATGCAGGCGTCACATATACGGTCGGCGGTCCTGTTATCGGAACAGATGCAAGCGAGTATCATGGGCTCTATGGTGTGATCACAGAGATACGCGATGGCGATGATAAGGAAACGGAAAATGAAACACCGGATATTTACTGTGAATTTGAGCCGCCTGTCTTGCCCTGTGAGGTAAAAGAGTTGGAAGCGGTGTTCTCTGATCTGTACGAAGAACCCAAAACTGTGGAGGATATTATTTTTGACTACGTTATCATGGCGCCAGAAATGATCCGCCCATTGGATGACCTGCATACCACGCGTGGCCGGGTCACGATCTATTTATTGACCGAAGATTGGACTGTAAATGGTGAACAGGAAAGCAACTGTGAAGCGTTTACCGACTATGATGATGCGCGGCGCATCTTGACAGACAGGCTTTGTCAGGAGCTTGATGAAGGCGGTGTGCCGCAATGGAAAGTGTCTGAAAACTTTAAGGAGTTTTCTGCACAGGACTTGTACGAGGCATATCTTGAAGGCGAGTACATGGAAAACCATTACAAGATCATGATCGTTCGACAGTCATTGTGCGTTTCTCCGCGCTTCCTGCGGGAAACGAAAGCGGTACAGCAAAGCGCCATAAAGGGAGATGTTCAATGAGCTATCAGAGCTGGCATATCTATGGATACGGCATCTGCGTCTCCAAGCTCCAGAACGTAACCGTTGAAAAGCTCCGGATACTGTTATCCATGGCCCCAGAGTATCAGGCAAAAGTTGAGAACTGGCTGAAAGAGAGCGAAATCTCAGAGCCAACAGTTGAGGACTATTATGACTTCGACCAAGACTATTATCTCGGTCTTGCGACGATCCTGAAAGATGTAATCCAAGAAGCGGAGCATGTTGAGCTTACAGCATGCGATGACTATGACGGTGCGGAATACCTGCTGTTCGAGCCGCTGTATCCATGGCAGATCCGCGAGGAGGAACGCTTCCTGACGGAAGAAAAGATCGCCAAACTTCTGCGGAAGTATATTCAGATGCTCTCAGATTCCGTTCTGGAGATTGAATACCAGTCCGTTGAAAATGGTGGATAGTGTGTGGGGAGGGATGTCAAATAGACATCCCTCCCTTGTATAATGGAAAAAACACTTGCAGGCATCACGATACCGTAATACAATATATCTAACCAGATGAGCGGTTTTTATTTTATGTTTTGCACAATCAAAAAAGTTTCTGTTCTTTCAAAGTACAGGTTGAGCGTCCAGTTCAGCGATGGTACTACAAAGGTCTATGATATTAAACCACTATTTGATCGAATTCCGGCGTTTTGCTATTTGAAAGAACATCCTGAAGAGTTTGGCACGGTCAGTGTTGACACCGGGGGATACGGCATTGTGTGGGGAGATGAACTTGATCTATCCTGCGATGAGCTATGGGAGCATGGTACTCCGGTGAAAACCCCGTTTGACGGTTTGCTGGCTCTCAGCGATGCCACTGAGCTATGGGGGTTGAACGAGAGTACGCTGCGTAAAGCGATTGCCTATGGGAAGCTTGTGAACGGGGTCGATATTTGCAAATTTGGCAAGCAATGGGTCGTGTCTATGGATGCGTTGAAACGTGAATACGGCCCAGCTGCGCGATAGAGTATCAATCAGAATATTGCTGTCTACTTGAAGGCCCGAAACGCCGGGGTTATGGCATGACGCAAATAGATTCAGGAAGTTCTTGTACGGACGGAGAAACAATCCGCAACAGAACAAATTATCAAAATGTTTTGCGGTTTGTAATCGCAAAACATTTTGGCTTTTGATGCGGATTGCGGTATTTCTCAATGTATGAGGGGGAACAATCGTTGATATAGATTACTGGCCTGGTGAAAGTTGGGAATAATAGGAGGAATGTTATAAAGACATTCCTCCCAAAGTTTCCTATATTAGCTTATTGCAGCTTTTGAATAATTGCGTGGTCTTCTTGAATCAAATATAACAATTTTTTTGCTGTTGGAGTGGGTGTGGTCTTGCCCGTTTCCCACGCCTCAACAGTTCTTGGCGAAACACCTAACACATTAGCAAATGCCTTTTGAGTCAAATTAAGCGATGCTCTGACGGATTTGACATTCACATTAGGCAAGAGCCGTTTGCGGACAAGAGTCTGACTATGTGTATCCCCGTTCTTGTGGTCACGAGCTTCTTGCAATCCATCAACGAGACTGGAAAAGAAATCAACATCCTTAAAATTGCGTTCAATTTGATCCATAGTTAGTGTAGATTTCACTTCAATAGCAGACATATTCATTCACCACCTTTGATGTCTTCGACAAGCTGACGCACAATTTTCGTTTGCTCAGGTGTTAGATTTTCCTGTACACTCTTAGGATATGCAAACAGCAAGTACAGATCTTCACGTTTTAATACGTCCAGATAAATAACGCGTCCGACACCGCTTTTCCCGTGCCCATTAAGCTGTATGCGCATTTTACGAGCACCGCCTGTACCTTGTATTACGTCGCCTACATATGGATCCTTGAGTAATTCATCTTCGAGGATGGCGATTGCATCATCGCCAAGTCCCATCATTGCCCAACACTTACGAAATGTCTCTGTGTAGATAAAGCTTCGTATCATTGTAATCCATACCCCTAAGTCTTTATTGCATTTATATGATATACGATTTTATCGTAGAAGTCAATAGAGTTATTATGGATACATCTATGCTGGATAGGTTTGGACTTTCCAGCCATTTCGTTTGACTATGGATTGACTGTAAGCCACGGCTCTGCTATAATAACCATATTAGTTTCAGAGTTTAGCCAAGGCTAAGCAGAGTTGATCGCGTTACGAAGTGACATTTGTGCTTTGCACAAATGTCACTTTTTTGTTTCCAGCCAATTTCATAGTGGCATAAGCCAGCAGTCCAATCATGGGGTGCTGGCTTTTGTTATATCACGGCGTAAAACGCCAAAAAACGAAAGGAGATCACAAAATGTTACAACCATGCCAGGACAACTACTCCACGACCTTCGATTCCTATGAGAGAATGCGGAGGTACCACGAAAAAGAGTCGGCAGAGAGCCTGTGGCGCAGATGCAAGGTCAACGAACTGCATATTGAGCCGCTGGATAAACTGTCACCACTCTATGAGACTCCGTCCGCGTTTGCTGCCGGAGTCAGCCGAGCATCCATTGAGGATACGGCGGAAAACCTTGGACTCGCGCTGCAGGTGGAGGGTGCTTATTACCCTGTGCGCAGCACGGCCTATAAGAGCCTGCTGGATCGGGCGAAAATCAACGGCACAGCGCTGCCGAAGCTGAGTCGCCAGAAACTGGCGTCCGTGCTCAATGACTGCTTGGCCCTCTATTCAGCCGAGACTCTGCTGCTGATCCGCGATGAAAAGATCTCGGCGACACATTCGGGCGATTCCATGGACTATTCTGTGCTGCCAATCGACGAACTGCTGAAAGTGCTGACCCGCAAGCTGGATGATCGGTTCGCGGGCAATGTGTTTCAAGGCGGTTACTGCGACCATGCGCTGGCCGTTGCATCATGGTCCATGCCCGGACAGAAGGAAGACCTGCTGGGCGCATATGCCAAGCTGTTGGAATCAAAGAAGAAAACCGCATTGGCAGCCAAGCTCGTGCCTTCGATCCGATTTGTAACGTCGGATACAGGCGTCGCCTCCGCAAAAGTATCCGCAATGCTGGAGGGCACGCAGCATCCCATCCATATCGGGAGCTGCATCGCAGTGGATCACCGGCATCAGAGCAAGGTGGAGGATTTCGAGACAGCCATGAACCAACTGTTTGCGCAGTTTGGTGATTCTGTTGCCAAGCTGCAGAAGTTGCTGGAGATCCCGCTGAGCTATCCGGTCAATGCCATGACGCGCATCTGCAAAAAGCTTGTGCTCCCGAAGAAGGCGGCGCTTGAAGCAATCGCCATGTTTGAGATGGCATATGGCGGAGGTCCTGCAAGTGCGCATGATGTATTTATGGCCATGCAGGAGATCCCGTATATTCTCAAGTCCGAGCATACCTCGGAAAGTAAAATGCTGAACGTGGAGGAGAATATGGCCAGAGCTCTGACGCTGAAATGGAGCGACTATGACACTGCGAAGGCGGTGAGCTACTGATGTCAGCACCGATAGCGCTGTGTGATACCGCCGGTATGACCAACGAGCGTTGGCTGGAATGCCGTGCCCACGGCCCGAAAGGAACGATACCTTATACCGTCGGCGGAAGTGATGTAGCTGCCATTTTTGGCGTTTCTCCATGGACAACACCGCTGGAACTGTGGATGATTAAAAAGGGGCGGATGAAGGCACCGATAAAGGCCAATCAGGACCAATTGATGATGGGCCATCTTCTGGAGCCGATTGCCGCCTATTGGTATCAGCAGAAAACCGGCAATATGGTCTATGATGACACCAATCTGTATCAGCATGCAGATCATCCATGGGCGCTTGCGGACTTTGACCGCCGCTTCGTGCGTAAGGAGGATAATGCACCCGGCATTCTGGAATGCAAAAGCTGTACCTACCACAAAGCTGGAGACTGGGCCGAGGGCGCATTTCCTATCTACTATGAGCTGCAGCTTCGGTTCTATCTGTCGGTAGCGGATGTGGAGATCGGCGCATTCTCTACGATCTGGGGGAACAATCCGGAAAACGATCTGGCAATGCCATCGCTTACCCGCGATCGGGTAAAGGAGGATATGATCTTCCAGCGCTTGGATGAATGGATCTGGAGCTTGGAGCATGACAAGCCGCCTACAATGGCAGATGTCAAGCCTACCTTGGCTCTGGAATCCCTGGCACGCATTTACGGTGCCAGTCAACCGGCATTGCCTACCATTGAGTTCCCCGCTAAATATGAAAAACCATTACGGAAAATTGCGTTGCTGCAGGAGAAGATCTCAGATTGCAGTGCGGAGATCAAAACTTATGAAAAGGAGATTGCCGCACATAGTGTGCGAATTGCAGAATTGATGAAGGCGCATGAGCATGGTGTGCTGAGCACGACCAGCGATAAGCTTCTCATTGATTTTGTCACAAAAACAACAAGACGTACTGACTCCAAACTGCTGAAAGAGAAACACCCTGCCGTATATGAGGATGTCATTAAGACCACTGAGAGCCGGAAGCTCAAGGTGTCTATCGTAACGACATGAGGAAGGAGCACCTGTATGAAAAACACAACGTGCCTGTTGCCGTACCATAAGGGCAACGGGTTACGGGAGGTGTAATGCCTTGCGTAACTTTTATAGACCAGTGGATCTCGGATCGCGGCATGAAATGACGCAGTTTCTGAGTTCTCATTTTCGCTATCCAACAATGAACTCCTGGAATGGATGCACATCGTATGCTTGTAATCTTAAAATCACACATCTTGGACTTTCGTCCGAGGAGATAGACAAGCTCTTCGATCTGATCCAGACTCAGGAGTTTTTTGATGCCATGGATACGCTCAAGCAGGATTTCGCGGCCACGCACAACTATATCTGGCAAGCATGGATGAACGGCCGGAGCGGCGGCTATCTTGTCCTCTATCAGGGTGAGCTGACGCCCAGCGGCTACCGGTCCTATTGCAGCCATTGCGGGCAGAAAAATTATCAGGTGGTTGACACTGGAAACTGCACCTGCGGCGTCTGTGGGCAGCCAACACGGGTCAATTACTCACATCCACATATGCGGGTCGTGACATACCCCGGACGCAGCACGGATGCAGACGAAGATTTCGTGGACTGGAGCATGGAAATGCTCCGTGAGCGGGTTCGTCTTGTGCAGGAGCTAGATCAGCTCGCAGATCGGATGGTTAAAGAAGCGTTGTATCTTGCTGCTCACTTCGAGGTCGTTGAGGAAAATTATTATGTTCCACAAGCGCGTAAGGTGCTCACAGCAAAAAACTAACGTGAAGGAGGAAGTTACCATGCTGAAAGAAGGAGACAAACTTATCTGCAAAACCAAAGGACTGCCGGAAACTGAGTTCTGTATACGCGGCGTGGTCAAGAGTGTGGTCGGCGATAAAGTCACCATCAGTCGTGCGCTGAAATTCGGCCAGTTGCCAATGGACGAGGATTTGACGCTGCCGGAAGAAGAACTGCTGAAGTATTATACGCTGATGGACGAAAGTGAAGCTTCAACACAGGGTATGATCTACGAGGTCACGGTTTCTCGGTTTGGATTTGTTTTTGTCAGCGCAGAGTCTGCTGCTGCCGCGATGGAGTTGGCGGATCATCTTACAACCGAGCATATCAGCTGGTCAGATGACTGGATGCCCACCGATGCAAAGGAACATGCGGATTACGATGGAACAGTCTTTACAGAGCCTGATTTCGACTGACCAGCAGTTGATCGTACCGCGAAAGGAGAACGTATCTTGATATGTAAATTCATAAAACTCATTTTCCCAAAGAATCCGGTCGTGGATAATGCCAGCTATATGATCGCACTCTACCGGCCCTGCGAAAAAATTGTGGATGGCGCAGGACACAGCATCTCCGAGATCAAGGCGGTGGGTTACTGCCTGCCGACAACAGAAAACCTGCGCTATGACCTGCACGGGCGTTGGAATCGCAACGCGAAGCATGGCGTCCAGTTTGAAGTTGAGGGTTTCGACGAGGTCATTGCGCATAGTAAGGAGGGTATTGTTGCGTACCTGAGTTCTGGACAAATCAAGGGGGTTGGACCCAAAACAGCCGAAAAGATTTTTGAACTGTTTGGCCTGAGCACGCTTGAGATACTGGATCGTGAGCCTGAAAAGCTGCTCGCCGTTTCTGGTATCAGCAAGACAAAACTCAAAAAAATCTATGATTCCTATCTGGCATCTCGTGGGGCTCGTGATGTCATTGCCTTTTTGGCACCGCATGGCGTGACGCCAAACCGCGCTGTCAAGCTGTATAAGCAGTACGGAAACCAGACAATGGACATCGTCCGCAACCACCCTTATCGCCTTTGCGAATTGGTGGGGATCGGTTTCAAAACGGCTGACCGTATTGCAATCAGTATGGGTATAGACCCACGGGCCGCAGAGCGGGTAGATGAAGGCCTAATATTCACCTTGACCGATGCCGAGCAGAAGGGGCATTTGTGTATGGAAAAACACAGCTTCATAACAGAAAGCCTGAAACTGCTTGACACAGACGGATTGACAGAGGAAATGCTGGCGATCCGTGCCTCAAGACTGGTTGAGAGCGGCAGACTGGTATCATATGAAGGGCAGGTATACCGCGAGGCGACGGCGCGAACGGAACAAAACCTGGCGTGGAGCATTTGGAGAATGCTCGCAGCACCCTCCCCCAAATTGGTTTCTGATATTGCCGCGGAGATTCAGGCCGAAGAGATTCGGCAGGGCCTTCAATTGGCGGACGAGCAGCGACGCGCGGTCATGACAGCACTGACCTCTAAGCTCTGTGTGATCACAGGCGGCCCCGGCACCGGCAAGACGCTGATCCAGCGCTTCCTACTGGATATTTACCGCCGCAGGAACTGTAGCGGACAGATCATGTGCTGCGCGCCTACCGGTCGTGCAGCGCGCAGGATGGAGCAATCTACCGGATTTCCGGCCATGACGCTCCATAAAGCGCTGGGTTTGCTGGCCGGCGAAGACGCTGCCTATAGCGAGCCGCAGATGCTGGACGCGGATCTGGTTGTGGTAGACGAAGTGTCCATGATGGATATCTACCTTGCGAACCACCTGTTTCAGGCAGTACCTCGCGGTAGCCAATTGGTGCTGGTTGGCGATGCTGACCAGCTTCCCTCTGTGGGCCCTGGTGCGGTACTCAGCGAGATAATTGCGTGCGGCGCTGTGCCGGTCGTGCGACTGGACCGAATATTTCGTCAGAGCCATGGCAGCCGAATCGCGGCGAACGCGAAATACATTCGGCACGGCAATCTCAGTCTGGAGTATGGTGACGACTTCCAATTCTTCGATTCCAGCGACATGGAAGACTCCGCTCAGCTCATTGAGAGACTGTATATGCAGGAGATCTCGAAATATGGTCTCGATAATGTGGCGCTGTTATCCCCATACAGGCAGAAAACGGAGACAGGTGTCAATGCGTTGAATGACCGGCTCCAGAGCATCGTCAACCCGCAGGACGGGAAAAAGCCAGAGATTCTGTACCGGAATCGGATCTACCGCATGGGAGACAAAGTCATGCAGACAAAAAACTGTGAAGACGTCAGTAATGGCGATATCGGATACATTACGTCCATCACAACTGACGATAGCGATAGTATGCTGACTGTTGATTTCGGGGACGGACGAGTGGCTGAGTATGAGAAAAGTGATCTTGAATTGCTGGATCTTGCTTACGCCTCCACAATCCACAAGTCACAGGGCAGCGAGTACAAATCTGTTATCATCAATCTACAGTGCGCACATGCGGTCATGTTGGTTCGCCCGCTGGTCTACACGGCAATCACACGTGCAAAAGAGCAGGTCATTATTGTCGGTGAACGGCGCGCATTGTGTATCGCCATCAGACGCACAGACACAGAGCAGCGCGGAACAAAGCTTGCGGCGCGGATCAGATCGCTGGCTACGGCCTGTGATACGAGAATGCTGGCAAACTGACAGATTCGCGTGCTTTCAAAAAATGTAATACAAGGAGGACTTCACAATGGCAACATGGCTCAGTGAGTATAAAAAGCTGAAAGATGATATGGAAAAGCAGCTCAGTGCTGGAAAAGCGTCTTTAGAGCACTTGCTGCTGTATCAGGAGCTGCTCTACCGCATTGAGGTGCTGCGTGTGAGTCAGGCATTTTGCCAGACCGCACCGGTTACAACGGAGGTCTCTGCGCTTGCGGGGCATTATCAATTGTTAGATGCCTATATCCAATGCCTGACAAAAGAACGGCGATTGGGTCAGCCAGCTGATCAGAGCTTAAAAGCAAAACGCCAGACGGCGGCTGAGACATTTACACGGGTCGTGCAGGATTGCCGTAAGCGGTTTGCCAGCTTTACCCCCGTGGATCAAAACCAGTACCGCAAGGACGTATCAAGCCTTATCAATACGGTTTTACCGGTTTGGCTGCAATTGCGTAATACCTACATCAATATCAGCAGATAGAAAGGATTCACTATGAGTCAGAATAGTTCAAATGACAAAGCGGCCATGCTGGCCACATTGGATCGCATCCAAAAGGTTGAAGGGTTTGACCCGACACCCTTTGCAGTGGAGTATACCGATCTCAACACGCAGGAGACACGAAAGAGACTTCCTGTTATGATCCAGATGGCTTGGTTCCGGCTGAGGTATCCGGAGGGTAGGATTGCCGTTGAAGTGTTACCGGGCAAGGACTGCTTTGTGGCAACGGCGCGTGTCTATCCTAGTTATAAGGACCCTGTGGACTGCTATTTGGCAGAGGCCACAGCGTCGCGTGGGCCGGATGCATCCAAGCCATCCGTGTCCCCGCGGGAATGGGCGCAGACAGCAGCGGTCGGGATCGCACTCAGAAATGCAGGCTTTGGGCTTCAGTTTTCTGCTGCTGGGGATGACTTCTCAGATACGGCGCCAGACGAATTACCCGCTGGTGCCGGCGCTGTCGAGCAAAAGACCAAGGTAGAACCGGTTGCCCCGCCAGCCCCTGAGCCGGAATATGAACCGGTGATCCTCACGGAGGAACAGAGACTGGAGCAGGCATTCCGAAAGCCGTGCCCCATCAAAAAATACAGTGGTAAGTCGCTGGGCGAGGTGCTGACGATGGACCCCAATGCGATCGCATGGGTGGCGAACAAATACAAGGATAACCCGGAGCTTTCTGAGGCTGCAGAACTGATTTGTAAGCACGCCATGCAACAAGCTACGGACTGAGAAAGGAATACCAAGGGGGCCGGAATATCCGGCCCCCGGAGAGGAGGCTGCATGGACATATTTCATATGTCAGATATCATTCCGTTGATTGGGCTTCCATATCCTCCGGCAGGCCGCAGCAGCTATAACGTGCCATGTCCCTGCTGTGACGATAAGCCACATGCCAAGCACCTGAATATCAATCTGCAGAAGGATGTGTTCCGCTGCCCGCGATGCGGCTTTTCAGGCGGTATTTTTGACCTGTATGCATACTATACGGGCATCGCCAGAGAGAAGGCTCGTGATGCACTGATCGCAAGGCTTGATGTACAAGGAGGGATCACGCAATGTGTAAAAACACCAGCGCCCGTCGTTACGGAATGCCCTCCAAACGACATTGAGGCGCGTGATGATACATACAGGGCATTGCTTTCAAAACTGACGCTGGCCTCCGATCATCGACAGAACCTGCGGAACCGTGGACTGCCGGATGAAGAAATCAATCGGCTTGGCTATCGAACGACACCTGTGATTGGAATGCAGGCAATTGCAAAACAGCTTCGATCCGAGGGATATTACCTTTCTGGTGTTCCCGGCTTCTATCGGGCTGATGGCCAATGGACGTTTGCCTGTGAGAGCCGCGGGATACTGATACCTGTGCGAGATACCAATGGCCGCATTCAGGGCATGCAGATCCGAAGGGACAACGTATCGAGGCGGAAATTCCGATGGGTCTCCAGCTCCGGGCGGCCGGA
>ULTO01021925.1_pt1 | contig 33528 bp, 31 predicted proteins | sample 1957601 | NCBI WGS metagenome assembly ULTO01 (sample SAMEA4835734, study PRJEB28245) | human gut metagenome | biome: gut microbiome; material: fecal sample | place: Denmark | collected 2008 | reverse complement strand
GTGCCGCCGGGGAAGGTCTACCGGAAAATGTCCCGGGGCGAGAAGTATAAGTTCCAGCTGGCGTTTGCCATTGCCCACGACCCCTGTCTCTACCTGTTGGATGAAGTGACGGCGGGAATGGACCCGGTATTCAGGCGGGAGTTCTTTGACAGGATGCGGCAGCTCATAAAGGATGAGAAGACGTCTGTCCTGATGACCAGCCATATTCTGTCGGAGATGGAAACGGGTATGGATTATACGGGCGTACTGGAGAACGGCAGACTGACCGTATTTGGGGAAAGCCCAGATGCCATGGCAGCACTGGAACGAAAATTCCAGAGCCTTTCGTGAGGATGAAAAGCCTTGACAGCACAGAGGCAGAAAAAAGCAGAATGAAGGAAAAAATAATTTAAAAGCGGGGAAAAGCATATGGATGGAAAAGGATTTTGGGATAAAGGGCAGCAGGCGGAGCTGGAACAGTTTTTTAAAGAGGAAAAGATATGGTATCCGGACTATTGGTATTTGTGCTTTGCAGGCGGCCTGATGCTTGTACCGGCCATGTTTTTATTTATCATGCCTTTCCAGATATGGGAGGGGGATTATACGTCCGTTCTCGTGGTACTTGTCCTGGAATTGGCGGGGCTGGAAGTGTATCTGGGAAGATACGTAAGCTTCAGGGCGGAAGGAAAGATAAAGGATGTTTATGAAGCGCTGCAATTTCTTCCCCTTTCCCGCCGCCAGTTTAAACGATACAGAATCGGGAAGCTTTTCAGGCTGTGCCTGAAACTGACAGGGACGGCAGCGATCTGCCAGACGGCGTTTGCAGGGGTGTTTATGCATACGTTTTCCATAGGAAATATCCTGATGCCTGTGCTCTTATGTTTTCTGGCGCCCATGGTGATAGTGGGCGGGTATCTTTTGGGAAGATAATGTATCACGGAAATCAATTTCCATAGATTTGCCGATTGAGAACTTGTTTTTTCTGTGCTATACTTAATTCCGAAAATAGGAGAAATATATCTGAATTTACATATCAGGGAGAAGAGTTCATGAAAAAAACAAGATCCTTTTGGATGATTACCTATGTTGTGTTTCTTCTGGCTGCGATAATCGTTTTATTCCAGTGGTATACGGACCAGAACAGTAAACGCATGGAGGAACGGAATAAAAACTATGCGGCCGATTCGGCACAGATAAAGGCTGAGCAGATCAATGATGAACTGGGTAATGCTTTGAGCCGTATCAGTGCCTATTCCTATTTTACGGGAACCAGTCTGGACAAACCGGAAGTGACGCCGCAGATGTTAAAGGAAATGGAAGAAAACACACAATTCGACGCAGTTATTTTTACAGATCTTAACGGTATCGATTATGCGTCTGACGGGCGGACTGTGGATGTAACGGACAGGGATTTTTATAAAAAAGGCATAGAAGGAGACGAGGGGATCTCCATCATATACGATTCGCGTTTTTTTGACGAGACAATGGCATGTTTTTATACGCCCGTCCGCTATAACGGAGAGGTCATAGGCGTGCTGCGGGGCGCCTATCTGGCTGAGGAATATTTAAAGAATATGCTGAACACCACTTATTTCGGAGAAGCAGCCGATGTGTATTTGTGTGCGGCTGACGGAAGGGTGATCGCCGGGTCCGACAATACAAACATATATGAAGGGCCGCTTTTGGAAACTTTACAGAAAAACGGCGTGATCGATGAACAGGCCGCAGCCGATGCGGAAGTTGTTTTTGAAAACGGCGGGGAAGGGGCGTTTATCTGCAGCTCAAGAAGCAAAACGGATAATATCTGCGTAAGATATCTGAAGGACTATGATTTTGTCCTTGTACAGACCTTTCCTAAAAGTGTGACGCAGAGCATGATACGGGACGAAAACTTTGTAGGGATCCGTCTGGAAGCCATGCTGATTACATTATTTGTTATTTATATCATTGTCCTGATCCTCCGGTCGGAACAAAACAGAAAGAAGCTGGAGCAGGAAAATCTGGAGATGGGGTATATCATCAATGGCGTCAATACTCTTTTTACCCGGTTCGTCCTTGTTGATTTTGAAGAGGATACCTACCAGTATCTGGCGGGCACCAAGCCGGAAGGCGTCAACCTTGCGGTAAAGGGGCCTTATAAAGCATGGGTGGACCATACCACCGATATTCTGATGAATGAAAGCGACCGGTCCGCCTTTGCTAAGGCCATGGAAAAGGAAGCTCTGATAGAGGCCCTGGAGAAACAGAGCGATGTCCGTTTTGAATGCCACGTACTGCGGAACGGCCATGGAGAATGGGAGCATGTGAATATCATCTGTCTGGAAAGAAAGGAAGGCAGGGCGGTCAAGGTTTTGGCTATCCGTCAGAATATTACGGAAGTAAAGGAACGGGAAATGCATATCCAGGCGGAAATGTCTCTTGCTGACAGAAAAGAGAGGCAGTATCGGATCGCTATTACATCGAATGCTTTTTCCACCTTTGAATTTAATCTGACAAAGGATCTGATAGAGCAGGATATTGTACGGGAAATAGACGGAGAACAGGTATCCCTTTTAGAGAGGGCGGGATTAAAAGTTCCCTGTAAGGCTTCCGAGTGCTTTGCGTGCTGGAAAAAATTTGTACTGGAAGAGTCCCTGGAAGATTACAGCGCTGCCGTAAATACGGAATATCTCAAAGGGCGCTTTGAGGAGGGACAGGCAGAGGTTACCGTCGACTACTGGGGACAGTCTCCCGAAGGCGGTCAGATGTGCGTCCGCCAGTCCTTTATCATGACCCAGGATAACGACACGGACGACATTATGGTCATGGTAGTTTCAAGGGAGATCACGGAGCAGGTGCAGAAGCAGAGGGAGCAGACCCAGGCGCTGCAGGATGCTCTGATGCAGGCGCAGCATGCCAACAAGGCAAAATCTACCTTCCTTTCCAATATGTCCCATGATATCCGTACACCCATGAATGCCATCATAGGATTTACAACGATTGCGGTCAGCCATATAGACAATAAGGATCAGGTCAGGGAATGTCTGCAGAAGGTATTGTCTTCCAGTAATCATCTTCTGAGCCTGATCAATGACATTCTGGATATGAGCAGGATCGAGAGCGGAAAAGTCCAGATCAAGGAACAGGAATGCAACATTTCCGAGCTGATGCACAATCTGGTCAATATCATCCAGCCCCAGGTAAAGGCAAAGCAGCTGGAGTTATTTATTGATACCTTTGAAGTCGCAAACGAAGATGTGATAGCCGATGCCCTGAAACTAAACCAGGTATTTATCAATCTTTTAAGCAACGCCGTTAAATATACTCCGGCAGGCGGGACCATTACATTCCGCATCATGCAGAAGACCACATTCCGACACGGTTACGGCGATTATATCTTTATCATCAAGGATAACGGCATCGGAATGTCAAAGGATTTTGTGGAACATATTTTTGAACCCTTCGAAAGGGAGACGACCGTTACCCAGAACGGTATACAGGGAACGGGTCTGGGTATGGCGATTACCAGGAATATCGTGGAAATGATGAACGGAAACATCAGCGTTGAAAGTGAAGTGGGCAAAGGCAGCACCTTTACCGTGGAACTTTCTTTAAGGCTCCAGGATGTGGAGAAGAATGCGGCCCAGATCAAAGAGCTGGAAGGGCTGCGGGCGCTGGTCGTGGATGATGATTTCAATACCTGTGACAGTGTCAGCAAAATGTTAAAACAGATCGGAATGCGGTCGGAATGGACAACTTCCGGCAGAGAGGCGGTATACCGGGCGAAGTCGGCCTATGAGGAAGGGGACGCTTACCATACTTATATCATTGACTGGCAGATGCCGGAGACCAGCGGCGTGGAAACGGCGAGAAGGATCCGGAAATCCGTGGGCGGAGATGTGCCGATCATTATTTTAACAGCCTATGACTGGTCGGATATCGAGGAGGATGCAAAGGCAGCGGGAGTTACGGCCTTTTGCGCAAAACCCCTTTTCATGTCCGATCTGAAATCCGTCTTGTTAGCGGCTAACAATCTTATCGAAAAAGAGGAAGAGGTTGCGGAATGGACCAAGGCTGACTTTAGGGGCAAACGTGTCCTTTTGGTGGAGGATATTGAATTAAACCGCGAGATAGCCGAAGTAATTCTTACGGAATCGGGCTTTGAGGTGGAGACGGCTCCGGACGGAACGGATGCGGTAGCCATGGTAAGAGAAGCGGAGGAATATCACTATGATGTGATCTTAATGGATATTCAGATGCCTATCATGGACGGCTATGAGGCAACGCGGACGATCAGAAACCTTCCCAGAAAGGATGTGAAGGATCTGCCCATCATTGCCATGACGGCCAACGCCCTGGAGGAAGATAAAGAGGCTGCCTTAAAGAACGGAATGAATGCCCATATTGCAAAGCCTTTGGATATGGATATCTTTATGACGGTGCTTAAGGGATTTTTAAAATAAATGCAGGGCCTTTTGCGTCACGGTATGCAGAGGGTGCAAAAGCATATGGATAAAAGAGGAGAATGAAAAAATGGAACAAAGGGAAATGGAACAGGTTATGAAGAAGGCGGAGGTCTTAATTGAAGCCCTGCCTTATATACAAAGGTTCAACCGTAAGATCATCGTTGTAAAATACGGCGGCAGCGCCATGAGCAATGAAGAGCTGCAAAAAAATGTCATCAAGGATGTTACCTTGTTAAAGCTTGTAGGATTTAAACCCATTATCGTTCACGGAGGCGGAAAGGCCATCAGCAGATGGGTCGGCAAGGTGGGAAAGGAAGCCGAATTTGTCAATGGGCTTCGGGTAACCGACGAGGAGACCATGGAGATTGCGGAAATGGTCCTTGGAAGGGTCAATAAGAGCCTGGTTACCATGGTACAGGAGCTTGGGGTAAAGGCCGTTGGTATCAGCGGTAAGGACGGCGGACTGTTAAAGGTAAATAAAAAATATTCTGACGGCAAGGATATCGGATATGTGGGAGATATTAAAGAGGTGGACGCCAAGATCCTTTACGATCTTCTGGAAAATGATTTTCTTCCCATTGTAGCGCCCATAGGGCTGGACGACGATTTTAATACCTACAACATCAATGCGGACGATGCCGCCTGTGCCATTGCCAAGGCGGTAAAGGCGGATAAACTTGTGTTTTTAACGGATATTGAAGGGCTTTACCGGGATATCAACGATAAGAGCACTTTTATTTCCAGGTTGACCGCTTCCGACGCTAAGGCGTTGATTGAAAGCGGCATTATCGGCGGAGGCATGCTGCCGAAGCTCAATAATTGTACGGAAGCCATTGAGGAAGGGGTAAGCCGGGTGCATATCCTGGACGGAAGGGTTCCCCATTGTCTGCTTCTGGAAATCTTTACCAAGCACGGTATCGGCACTGCGATCATTTCTGACGACGATAACCTGGCAAAAGGGATCCACCGGGACAAATTCTGCCCTGAAGAATAAAAAAACGGCGGGAGAAGAAACAGCCTGAAAGCGGAAGGAAAACCGCATAAACAGTAAGGAGAGAATAAAATGGCAAAGGATATGAAAACATACATTGACGAAGCGGAAAGCGCCCTGTTACACACCTATAACCGTTATCAGGTAGTACTTGAAAGAGGAGACGGCGTTTATTTGTATGATATGAACGGCAAACGTTATCTGGATTTTGTGGCGGGTATCGCCGTGTTTGCATTGGGTTACGGAAATAAAGAATATAACGATGCGTTAAAGGAGCAGATCGATAAGATCATCCATACTTCCAATTATTACTATAATATACCGGCCGTTGAGGCGGCAAAAAAGCTGAAAGAGGCTTCCGGCATGGATCGGGTGTTCTTTACCAATTCCGGCGCAGAAGCCATGGAAGGGGCCATCAAGGCGGCCAGGAAGTATGCCTACAACAAGGACGGCAGAACGGACCATGAGATCATTGCCATGAACCATTCCTTTCACGGACGCACCATGGGAGCCCTGGCGGTTACGGGGAATCCCCACTACAGGGAAGCCTTTGAGCCTTTGATCGGAAATATCAGATTTGCAGATCTGAATGATTTGGAGAGCGTCAAAGCCCAGGTTACGGACAAGACCTGCGCCATTATTTTTGAGACCGTTCAGGGAGAAGGCGGCATTTATCCTGCCACAAAGGAATTTATGGAAGGAGTGCGCGCCATCTGTGACGAAAGGGATATCCTGATGATCTTAGACGAAGTGCAGTGCGGCATGGGAAGGACCGGCTATATGTATGCATGGCAGAAATATGGGGTAAAGCCCGATATTATGACCACGGCAAAGGCTTTGGGCTGCGGCGTTCCCGTGGGGGCTTTTCTCTTAAACGAAAAGACAGGCAGCTCTTCATTGGCGGCAGGAGACCACGGAACCACTTACGGCGGCAATCCTCTTGCCTGTGCGGCGGTCTGCAAGGTATTTGAACTGTTTGAAAAAGAGCATATACTGGAGTATGTTAAGGAGGTTTCCGCATACCTGGAGGAGAAGCTCAATGCCCTTGCAGGGGAATGTGAGGACATTAAATGCCGCAGGGGCGCGGGACTTATGCAGGGACTGGAATTTAATAAGCCTGTAGGCGGCATTATCACAAAGGCAATGGATGAGGGACTGATCCTCATAAATGCGGGAAGCAACATTATCCGCTTTGTTCCGCCCCTTGTTATAAAAAAGCAGGATGTGGATGACATGATCGCCATTTTACAAAAATGTCTGTAGGGTTGAGGTTCTGATATGACAAAAAAGATTTATGCGGTTATTCTGGTGATCGCCATGACGGTCTTAACGGCACTGGCAGGAAATATAGAGAGCGGACAGACTGAGACGGCGGGGCTGTTTCAAAAGAAAGAGAATATTGTCATCTGGTATACGGATGACGCTTTAAGCGATTATCTGGCCGGGGCGGCCCTTAAGTATTATGAGGAAAATGATGTGCGCGTTACGCCGGTTCTGGTATCGGGACTGCAGTATTTAGAGCAGATCCACGACGCCCAGATGAGCGGCGAAGGTGCGCCGGATCTATACATTATCAGCAATGATACGTTGGAAAAAGCTTATTTATCGGGACTGGCGGCACAGATCACGGATCCGGAGGGAATGGTAAACGCATCTCACTATTCGGATGCGGCTCTCCATGCGGTCACATATGAAAATAAACTGCTGGGGTATCCCCTGTACTTTGAAACTTCCATTTTTTTATACAATGAAACCTATCTGACGGACATGGCGGTCAAAACTATTGAAGCGGAGCAGAATGCTGCGGAAGGGGAAGCCGCTATGGAAATGGTTGAGGCCGCGGAATCGGACGCCGAGTTAGAAGCCCTTGCAAACGACAACGGAGCCACATCCGTAAGCGACATCACTGAGGAACAGATAAAAGAAAAAAAGGAAGCGCTGGTTCCCGTTACCATGGACGGTATTCTGACCTTTGCGGATTCCTACGACGCGCCGGAAACGGTGGAAGCGGTATTTAAGTGGGACGTATCGGATATTTTCTACAACTATTTTATTGTGGGAGACAGCATCAGCGTGGGCGGCATCAACGGAGACGACGCCGGGACCATTGATATTTATAATCAGAAATCCGTTGAGTGCATGACCTTGTACCAGCAGCTGAACCAGTTTTTCTCCATCGATACAAAAGCGGTTACCTATGATTCTGTGCTTTCGGAATTCATGGAAGGAAAGATCGTATTTACTGTAGCCACTACCGACGCCATCGGCAAGTTAGAGAAGGGAAAAAAGGACGGCACTTTTGCCTATGAGTACGGGATAACGGCAATTCCCGCGGTCAGCGACAGCCTGGATTCCAAAAGCCTGTCCGTGACCAATGCGGCGGTCATAAACGGGTTCAGCAAAAACGGGACTTTTGCAAATGATTTCGCATCCTATCTGGTCAAAAACCAGACGGAGGAATTTTATACAATGACCGACAAGATCCCCTCCAGATATGACGTGACCTATGAAAATCCCGCAATTTCCGTAGCTCTTTCGGAATACGGCACATCAGTGCCCGTCCCGAAGATGATGCAGACCTCCAATTTCTGGGCGCAGCTGGAAATTGCCTTTACCAGGATCTGGACGGGTTCCGATGTCAATGAGATCTTAAGCGATCTGGATGAAAGAATAAAGAAGCAGGTATAGGAATATTTTTGACCGGGCATGGGTAAAATAATCCAAATAATATTTGGAGGGATTTATCCATGCTTGGTTTTTTTATTGCTATTTTGTCCGGAGCCCTTATGAGCATACAAGGGGTTTTTAATACCGGGGTAACGAAGAACTCCTCTATGTGGAGCGCCAATGCCTTCGTACAGCTGACAGCCTTTGCGGTATGTATTCTGGCATGGCTTTTTACGGACAGGACCAGTTTTGCCAAGGTGGTCCAGGTACAGCCTAAATATATGCTTTTGGGCGGTGTGATCGGCGCATTCATTACTTATACGGTCATCATGAGCATCAACCAGTTAGGACCGGCCAAGTCGGCGATGTTCATTGTCATTGCACAGCTCATCGTATCCTACATCATTGAACTGATGGGGATATGGGGAATGGAAAAGCAGCCCTTTTCACTCAGGAAAGCGGCGGGAATGCTGGTAGCCATTGCAGGGATCGTAATATTCAAGTGGGAAACATCCAAGTAGCCGGGGCATGAAGGCTGAAACGGCGCTGACGGTCCGCCCCCTGTACGGGGCGGAGGCGCCGGATGATAAATGTTACAAAATTTTTAAATTTCATGAATTCTTTCTTGTAAAGTGATTTTTTTTGGAATACAATAGAAACACGATTAGCATAGAAGGGCCTTCTGTTTATAAAATAGGAGGTTATGTTATGAATCACAAAAAAGAGAGAATATTTCAATGGGGTCGGAACGGTAAAAAGATCTGTGTTCTGCTGATCGCTTTACTGTTATCCGGCTTGTTTGGGTGTGGAAAGAAGGATACTTATACCCTTTCCTTAGAAGGGCAGGAGATCACGGGATCCTCCGCTGACATGGGGGATGCGGATGAGGCGTCTGAAGGCCATGACTTTGCCGGGAGCAAAACGGAAGAAAGTCAAGATGATCGGATCTATGTGCACGTATGCGGCGCGGTAAAATATCCGGGGGTTTATGAGTTTCCCGGGGATGCAAGGGTATTCCAGGCTGTGGAAAGCGCCGGCGGTTTTTTACCGGAGGCGTGTGAAGCGGCGTTAAACCAGGCACAGCCTGTGAAAGACGGAGACCGCATCTATGTTCCTACGAAAGAGGAATGGGAGAGCGGGCTTGCAGGTCCTTCGGAAGAGATGAAAGAGGCAAAACCGGATGACGGGCTGGTCAATATCAATACGGCGGATGAGAATGAGCTTTGCACCCTGCCGGGAGTGGGACAGACCAGGGCTAAAGCTATTGTGGAATACCGCAACGAGCATGGAAGCTTTGGGAAAATCGAGGATATCCAGAATGTATCCGGGATCAAAAGCGGCCTTTTCGCAAAGCTCAAGGATTATATCAAGGCAGAGTAAAAGGCGGAATAAAAGGCTGAACAGAAAACAGCAGATAAAGAAGTAAAAGAGCAGAATAAATGAAGGCAGAATGTGGATGGAGAGAGAAATGAGTAAAAGGGTTTTGGTTGTAGATGACGAAAAACTGATCGTGAAAGGGATCCGTTTCAGCTTAGAACAGGACGGCATGGAAGTGGAGTGCGCTTATGACGGAGAGGAAGCGCTCGCAATAGCGAAGGAGCAGAAATTTGACATTATTCTTTTGGATGTCATGCTTCCCGGCCTTTCAGGTTTCGAGGTGTGCCAGCAGATTCGGGAATTTTCCAATGTTCCCATTGTGATGCTGACGGCCAAGGGAGAGGATATGGATAAGATCCTGGGGCTGGAATACGGGGCCGATGATTATATTACAAAGCCGTTCAATATATTGGAGGTAAAGGCCAGGATCAAAGCCATTATGAGGCGGACTGCGGGAAAAGCGAGTCCTAAGGCTGAGAACGGCAGCTTTATTGAACGGGGCGATATGAAAATAGACCGTGAAGGAAGGCGGGTCTATATTGAAGAGAAAGAGATCAATTTGACGGCGAAGGAATTTGACGTATTGGAACTGCTGGTCTTAAACCCCAACAAGGTTTACAGCCGCGAAAAGCTTTTGACGCTGGTCTGGGGAGAGGATTATCCCGGGGATGTCAGGACTGTGGACGTGCATATCAGACGCCTGCGGGAAAAGATTGAGAAAAATCCCAGCGAGCCCAGATATGTCCATACAAAATGGGGCGTAGGGTACTATTTTAAATAAAAGGGTGTTTTTGTGAGAGCGGATATCAGAGCATTTTTTAAAAAGATTTTATCGCGCCTGACCTTTGTGAACAGTCTGAGGTTTAGGATTTTTGCCATTGTCATTATAGTAAGCTATGTGCCCACCCTTATTATGCGTTACGGAATTTTGCAGAATTATGAGGAGCGGGCTGTTTCCCTGCGCATTTCCGAGGTTGAAAACCAGGCTATGATCCTTGCAAATCATTTGGGGGCAAACAACTACCTGCAGGATACTTCCTCTGAAACCATCAATGCGGAGCTGGTACAGTTGTCAAACCTCTATGACGGCCGGGTGCTGGTCATTGACCAGAACTTTAATGTGGTCAGGGATACATATGGTATCAGCGAAGGCAAGACCATCATTTCGGAAGAAGTCATCCGCTGCTTTAAAGGAAACAATGTAAGCAATTATGACGGCAACAACCGTTTTATCGAAATGACCACGCCGATTACCGTTACGGTAAACAACGGGGAAAAGGGTGGGGGAATTTCGGAAGGGAAGGAAAATAACAGAATCGTCGGGGTCATGCTCATAAGCGTTTCCACAGACAATATTACCACCAATATAGCTGTCCTGGACGGCAAGGCTTCTATTCTCCAGTTTTTGATGATGATCCTGGTCGTTGCCCTTTCCTGGATCACTTCGAGGATCCTGGTAAAACCTTTTGAGCAGGTTACGGCGGCGATCCGGGCGGTAAAGGACGGATTTGAAGCGGAGGCTATCGATGTATCGGATTATCTGGAGACGGAGCATATTATTACGGCGTTTAATGAACTTTTGAACAGGATGAGGGCTTTGGATGAATCCAGGCAGGAATTTGTTTCCAATGTGTCCCATGAACTGAAAACGCCCATTACATCCATGAAGGTTCTGGCGGACTCCTTAAACGCCCAGGAGGATGTGCCGGTAGAGCTTTATAAGGAATTCATGACGGATATTGCCGATGAAATAGACAGGGAAAACAAGATCATCAACGATCTGCTGTCTTTAGTCAAGATGGACAAGACGGCGGCGGATCTGAATATTGAAACAGTCAATATCAATGAACTGATCGAACTGATCTTAAAACGCCTGCGGCCCATAGCGGGGCAGAAGGACATTGATGTTATCTATGAAAGCAACAGGGATGTGACGGCGGAGGTCGATGAGGTAAAACTGACCCTTGCCATTTCCAATCTGGTGGAAAACGCTATCAAATACAATGAAGAGCATGGCTATGTGAAGGTTACCCTGGATGCAGACCACCGTTTCTTTACCGTTGTTGTGGAGGATAACGGCATGGGGATCCCTGAGGAATCGAAGGAACATATTTTTGAAAGGTTCTACCGTGTGGACAAATCCCATTCCCGTAAGATCGGCGGAACCGGCCTGGGGCTTTCCATAACAAGGAGTGCGATCCTGATGCACAGAGGCGCCATCAGGGTGGAAAGCGAAGAGGGGAAGGGGACCACCTTCCTTGTAAAGATTCCCCTGACCTATGCGTTAAAGGGATGACCTGTTGGGAGAGAATATGAAGAAAATCAGATTATATTTATGCTGCATCTGTATCTGTCTTCTGGCAGGCTGCGGCAGGGGCAGCGGCGTTGAGGCAAAAGAATATACCGTTTACTATGTGGACAATGAGGAAAACAAGGTGTCGGGCCAGAGCGTGGAGATTGAAGGAGAGGATACGAGGGAAATTCTTCAGGCTCTGTTTGCGAAGCTCTCGGAACAGCCGGAAAGCGCCGGCTATAAAAGCGCCATACCCGAAAATGTGGAGTTAGAGTCCTTCGCCTATGAGGATTACCAGCTCATCTTAAATTTTAACGGGGAATATTCGGCCATGAGCCCCACAAGGGAAGTGCTTACAAGGGCTGCCATTGTGAGAACGCTCTGCCAGGTAAACGGGGTAAATTATGTGGCGTTTAATGTGAACGGGGAGGCCCTTGTGAATGTGAGCGGCGTTCCCGTAGGTTACATGACGGCGGACCAGTTTGTGGATAATGAAGGAAATGAGATCAATGCATATGAAAAAGTCAGCCTGACTTTATACTATGCGGATATCAGCGGCGGAAGCTTAGAGGCCCATCTGGTCGACCGGGTCTACAACAGCAATATTTCCATGGACAGACTGATCGTGGAAGAACTGATCGCGGGGCCGGAAGGCGGGGAGAGCGTGGAAAACGGTTTTGCAACCCTGTCGCCCGATACAAAAATAGTCAGTGTTACCACCCGTGACAATACGTGTTATGTGAATCTGGATGAGGGATTTTTGAACCTTCCGGGAAATGTTACGCCGGAAGCTGCCATTTATTCTATTGTGAATTCTTTGGTGGAGCTTTCCGGTATCAATAAGGTACAGATTTCCGTTAACGGAAGCACAGACCTGATCTATATGGAAACCATACCCTTGTCACAGGTGTTTGAGAGAAATCTGGAGATCATGCGTGCACAGTAAGGAGCGCTATGAGAAGACCTTTGTGTCTGTTATGTCTTTTTTATGTCTTAGGGGTAATTTTTATTTTGGAGCTGTTCCCGGTTTCCAAAGGGGAAGAGGAACAGCTGCAGAATGAGAAGATGTGTATCCTTTCCGGAGAAGTGTACCGGATGGAATACAAAAACAACAAATCTGTATTATATCTGAAAGTCTCAGATACAGAAATCCCAGATACGAAAATCCCAAATACGAAAATCCCAAATACGAAAATCCCAAATACGGAAACCACGGATCTGCGTGTACTCTGTTACACAGAAAATCAAGAAATCCAATCAAAAATAAGGATCGGAAACCGGATAACCGTCAAAGGAACCTGCCGCCTGTTTGAGGAAGCATCTAATGAGGGGCAGTTTGACAGCAGGCTTTATTACCGGATACAAGGCATTTCCTGCTTTGTGACAGGGTGTCAGGTAACTTTGGAGAATGAGGGCTTTTTACCTTATGAGCAGGGACTTTTTGCGGCAAGGCGTTACCTGTCCGGGGTTTTTACAAAGTCCCTGCCGCCCAAATATGCAGGGATCATGCAGGCTGTGTTTCTCGGGGAAAAGGGCGGGCTTGATGAAGAGATCAAGGAGCTTTTTCAAAGGAACGGCATTTCCCATATCCTTGCCATATCGGGGCTGCACATATCCTTCCTGGGCATGGGAATATTCCGCTTTTTAAAAAAGCTCAGAGTGCCCTCCCTGGCGGGAGCCGCCTTCTCTGCCATCTTTATCATAAACTTCGGCATAATGACGGGACAAAGCGCTTCCACGATCCGGAGCGTTATCATGTTCCTTCTGTTCCTCCTTGCCGGACTGTGCGGGCGTACCTATGATATGCTTACGGCTGCGGCGATTTCGGGGGCTGCGCTTCTTTTAAAGCAGCCCTTGTATATTTACCACAGCGGTTTCCTATTATCCTTTGGGGCGGTCATGGGCATCGCATTGCTCATACCCGCCATAGAAAATGTGCTGCCTAAAGAACCGGCCGCACAGGCCATGATCTTAAACCGGAGCAAAAAAGAAAAGGCTCTGTGCTTTTTAAAACGGAAAATAAGGTCTTCTCTTATTGCAAGTCTTTCCATTTCCCTGGCAACCCTTCCCATTCAGCTTTCTTTTTTCTATACCTTTCCCCTGTACTCGGTTTTTTTGAACCTTTTCATCATCCCCCTCATGGGCCTTCTTATGGCGGCGGGCTCGGCAGGTCTTTTTCTTTCCTGCCTTGCTCCTTTTTGGGGCGGTTTGTTTATGACGCCCTGCAAATGGATACTGTTGGTCTGCGAGGGGCTCTGCCGTCTTTTTGACGGACTGCCGGGAGGAAATCCGGTTTTGGGAAAGCCGGGGCTGTGGCAGACCGTGATTTACTATGGAATTCTTTTATGGCTGGTATTTAAGTCAAGGCCCTCTGAGAAGGACTTCGTAAAAGAAAAAAATCTTAATAAAAAGCCATGGGAAAAGAAGGTTTTGCAAAAAAAGAAATTAAATGGGAAAGGTAATATCCTTCTTCTTATGGCGGGAGTGTTTATACTCTGCTTAAGACTGCGGGGTGCAACTGCCCTGACCATGTTAGATATCGGGCAGGGGGACTGCATGGTGCTCGAGGAAAAAAGCGGATACAATGTATTAGTTGACGGCGGCAGCAGCGACGTATCGGAGGTGGGGCACTACAGGATCATTCCGTTTTTAAAGAGCCATGGGATCCGCAGCCTTGACTATGTTTTTGTTTCCCATGCCGATTCCGACCACATATCTGGCATTCTGGAAATACTTTCGGATGATGAAAAAGAAAGAATTGAAATAAAGCATCTTGTCCTGACGAAGTTTGCCATAAGCGATCCTGCCTATGCAGAACTGTTAGCATACGCTGACATTGCGGGTGCTGAAGTTTTAATAGTGTCGGAGGGAGACCGGTTTGAGATCGGGAACACCCGCTGGGAATGTCTTTATCCCGGGATAAATGAAGAGGGGGAGGGGAATGACCAGTCCATGGTCTTATTTATGGAATGCGGCAGTATCGGGACCTTATTTACAGGAGATCTGCCGGGAGAAAGGGAGGAAAAGGTTATTAAAAGGCTCGGGCAGAGAAATATCGGGGTTCTGAAGGTGGCGCATCACGGTTCCGGATATTCCACAACAGAAGCGTTTTTAGAAGGCTGTCTTCCGGCTGCCGCCCTTATTTCCGCAGGAAAGGATAATTCCTACGGGCACCCCCATAAAGAGGTGTTAGAACGTTTAGAAGATACGGGGTGCAGGGTTTACGGAACATTTTCAAAGGGAGCCGTTACCATCCGGTACGGGAAAAGAAAATATTCTGTTTTGACATATAAAAAAATGTGATATACTCTTATATGACGGCAGTTGTGAAACTATATTTTGCGGTTGTTATGACAGACGACGGCGACTGTCTGTTATGATATGGATATAAAGGTTGATGCCGGATCTTCCGGTTTTAGGAGAAATTGTGCAGCGGATCAATGAGGATGTCAAAACGGGTAATTTCAAACAGATGTATCTGCTATACGGGAGCGAGGACTATCTTCGCAGCCAGTATCGGGATAAGTTAAAAAAGGCGTTGTTGGGAGACGGGGATGCCATGAATCTTTCCTGTTTTGAGGGAAAAGATATCAATCAGTCTAAGCTTGTGGACCTTTCGGAAACCATGCCCTTTCTGGCAGAACGCAGGGTCATTGTCATTGAAAACAGCGGGATGTTTAAAGGCGGATCCGACGTGCTTTCGGATTATTTAAAGGAGCCATCCCTTACGACCTTTTTTGTATTCAGCGAAAAGGAAGTGGATAAACGAAACAGACTCTTTAAGCTGGTAAAGGAGAAGGGCTATGCCTGCGAATTCGGGGAGCAGGATGAGAATACCCTGACCCGATGGGTCTTGGGACTTGTAAAAAAAGAAGGTATGGAAATGGACAGGGCCGCCGCTGCCCGCCTTTTGTACAAAACGGGAACGGATATGGAAAATATCCGGAAGGAACTGGAAAAATGCATCTGTTACTGTCTCAAAAGAGGCAGGATCACAGTCTCGGATGTTGATACTATCTGTACGGAGCGGCTTTCCAACAGGATTTTTGATATGATCAATTATATTTCTGCGGGAAAGAAGGAACAGGCCTTAAAGCTTTATTACGATCTGCTGGCATTAAAGGAGCCGCCCATGCGCATTCTCTTTTTGATCTCAAGGCAGTTCAATATGCTGCTCCAGGCAAAGATGCTGCGGGAAAAGGGTTACGACAAACGCGCGATCAGTGAAAAAATGGGAGTTGCGCCGTTTATTGCGGGAAAGTATATGGACCAGGCGGCCCGTTTCAAACGTTCGGTCCTGCGCAGGGCTTTAGAGGACTGCGTTAAGGCGGAGGAGGATGTGAAAACGGGAAAAGTCGGAGATGTTATGAGTGTCGAACTGCTTATGATAAAATACAGCAGCGTTGTATAGGAGGAAAGGAAAATGTTTGGAATGTTTTTTGTAACGCTGTATGGTGTCATGGTTGTAGCCATTGTACCGATCATTGTTGTGCTTAATATACGGAAAAACAAGAAGAAAAACCATAATCAGGATGCAGACGCTACATATGTCGGCAGGGGGTACTATATGCCCGGGGACAGAAGCCGGCAGGAAAATATGTACGGGAACACTCGGGGAAGTATGGCGGGGAACGCATCGGGCAATAATTTATCCGGAGGGCAGGGCGGCTTAGGCGGTCAGGCGGCAGGAAATAAAACCGCCGGCGGCAGTACAACGGAATATCTGGAAAGGAAAGCAATGGAGGACCAGAGGGAACATGCGGCAGAAAAGATGGAGGAACAGCGCCGCGTCAATGCCAGATACGGGAATATGCCCATAGCCCGCAGGCATATTTTGGGAGACCCGGTCCCTTCAGGCATGGAGATCATCTGCTGTAAATACTGCGGTGCGGCAAATGAAGTAAAAACAGGTTATCATAGAGGGCTCTGCTGTTATTTCTGCAGGACGGAACTATAAAAGCATCAGGAAGGAAGGATTTAGAAATGAGTAAGATCGATGAAATCAGGGCACAGATGGTAAAGGCGATGAAGGAAAAGGACAAAGAGCGCAAGGATTCCCTTTCCATGCTGTTAAGCGCCTTAAAAAACAAGGCCATTGACAAACGGGAGGATCTGACTGAAGACGAAGAGAACGAAGTGATCAAAAAGGAGATCCGGCAGACAAAGGAAACCATGGACTCTGCACCGGCGGACAGAGACGATATCAGAAGCCAGTGTGAAAAGCGTCTGGCCGTTTATAAAGAATTTGCGCCTGAGGACTTGAGCGAAGATGCCATTCGGGAGGTTATCAAAGGCGTGTTAAAGGACCTTGCCATCGAGAGTCCCACACCCAAGGATAAGGGAAAGATCATGAAGGAATTAATGCCCAGAGTGAAGGGAAAAGCCGAAGGAAGCGTTGTCAACAGGATCGTCGGCGAATTTATGGCATAAAGACCGTTTTATAGTACACACCTTCTGCTAGGATAGGGATAAGTCAATTGTCCTTATCTTAACAGGAGGTGTTTTTTTATGAAGACAGTCAGAAGAAAGATAGCGCTTACGGCATTGGGAGCCGTTTTGATCGCCATTATATTCTTTTGCTTTTCCAAATCCGTTTACAGTCAGGGCAGAAGCGGATTGGATGTTTCGGACAGGGAAAGCATGGATGAATCTGAGGATGAGTATATTGAGCAGGTGGCAGAGCTTATGAAGGAATACGGCTGTGAGTACAGCGGGATTACCATGACCAAGGTTTTTGAGGCGGACGGGAGCAGGAGCTATCAGGTATTGATCCACCACAGGAATCTTTCCTTCTTAAGTGAGAAGGAGATGCAGGAATTGGAAAAACGGCTTACGGAGTTTTCCCTGCCCTTTGGGGATGCGAAGTTTACTTACGGCTTTTCCTGCCCCTCATAAGGAAAATGAATGACAGCATGGTTGTTTGGGATTATAATAGATATAACTTTTTAAAAAGGAGCTGTAGACTATGAGAGATAATCCTAAACCATTTGAAATATTTAAGCATTTTAAAGGAAAGCAGTATCAGATCCTGGCCCTTGCAAAGGATGCCGGGGACGGACGCAGCCTTGTTGTATATCAGGCTTTGTACGGAGATTACATCATATATGTACGCGATCTTTCGGAGTTTATGAGTCCGGTGGATAAGGTAAAGTATCCGGAGGCTTCCCAGGAATACCGTTTTGAAAGGCAAGGCGGGACGGCTGTAACAGGGGAAGAGCAGGATAATAGACAGGAACCGGTGCAGAAAACGGAGAATGATACGGTGCAGAGCGCTGCAAATATGCCGGGACAGGATGAGGGCCGGACGGTGGATAAGGCGTCCGGAGAGCCTTCGGGGAATTTTTTAGACCCTGAGGTAGAAGCATTCCTTGATGCGGAAAGCGTTTATGAAAAACTGAATATTCTGGCAGGCCTGCGGCACCGGATCACGGATGACATATTGGACATCATGGCTGCCGCATCGGACATCGAGCTGAATAAAGGCAGCACACAGGAGCGTTATGCGGAATTGAAAAACTGTCTTCTTATGACGGAAAAGTATGAGCGCAAACGTATCTGACAGCCTTTAAAGCATGGGATGAAAAAAGACCCGCCGGAATGCACAAAAAGGAGGCGGGCTTATGTCTTTTAGTCTGAATGATAAGCTGGTGGTAGGAGTCAGCACCAGAGCGTTATTTGATCTGACGAAAGAAAGCAATATTTACGAAAAGGAAGGGATAGAAGCATTCTGCCGGTTTCAGAGGGAGCACGAGGAGGAGATCCTTGCTCCGGGTCCCGGATTTATGCTGATCAAGGCGCTGTTGAATTTAAACGATCTTCCGGGACAGTCGGACCGGGTGGAAGTGATTATTATGTCCAAAAACAGTGCGGATACTTCTTTAAGGATCTTTCATTCCATCGAACATTACGGCTTGAATATTACAAGGGCGGTCTTATCCAGCGGAGCATCCCTGACCCCTTATCTGTCCACCTTCCATACGGATCTGTTTCTGTCCCACAACGAAGAGGATGTGCGGGGGGCCATAGCGGACGGCATAGCGGCAGGGATCATTATTGACGAGGGACTGTGCACTTATGATAACAAGGGAGACGCCAGCCAGATCAAAATTGCCTTTGACGGGGATGCGGTGCTTTTCTGTGCGGATTCCGAAAAAATTTTTAAAGAAAAGGGCCTTGAGGCCTTTACGGAAAATGAAAGGCTGAATGCAAAAAATCCCTTAGCGGAAGGTCCTTTTGCCAGATTTTTAAAGATATTATCTTCCATACAAAGAGAATTTCCGGCGGATAAAGCGCCGATTAGGACGGCCCTTGTAACTTCGCGGTGCGCCCCGGCCCATGAGAGGGTCGTAAGGACCCTGCGGGCGTGGAATGTGCGGATCGATGAAGCTTTTTTCCTTGGGGGGATCAGCAAAAGCGAGGTGCTTAGATCCTTTGGAGCCAATATCTTTTTTGACGACCAGGAGGTGCATACCCTCCCGGCATCGGAGGTGGTCCCCACGGCCAGAGTTCCCTGTCTGGATGTGTCCTGATTCCTGCATAGGTTCTTGATCGGCGTTTGTACCGGAAAGCGGGATTAAAAAAATTAATATTTTGCAACATAAAAGCGGTTGCCTACAGGGCCTGTTTCTGGTATAACAGGAATGTGGGAAAATAACGGCAAAAATAAATTATTTGACAGAAATTGATGAAGGCTGTGGAAGCGGTAAAATGAGAATAGAACAGGATATTGTTACGCCCCTTCTTTTGTGGTATGAAGGCAATAAGAGGATCCTGCCCTGGCGGGAGGATAAAAATCCCTATCGGATATGGGTGTCGGAGATCATGCTGCAGCAGACGAGGGTCGAGGCCGTAAAGCCTTATTTCGACCGTTTTATGAAAGAACTGCCGGATGTGTCCCGTCTTGCCGGCGCAGACGAGGAACGTCTGCTAAAGCTTTGGGAAGGCCTTGGATATTATAACCGGGTCAGGAACATGCAAAAGGCCGCACAGATCATTATGAAAGATTATAAGGGAGATTTTCCCAAAGACTATGAGGCGCTTATAAAGCTGCCGGGAATCGGAGCGTATACGGCAGGGGCCATTGCTTCCATTTCCTTTGGGCAGAGCGTACCGGCAGTAGACGGGAATGTGCTTCGGATCCTGTCAAGGCTTTTGCTTTATGAAGAGGATATTTTAAGCCTGAAGGCCAAGAAAGAGGCGGGAGAAGCTCTTAAGCCTTTGATGCCAAAGGATCGTCCCGGAGATTTTAACCAGGCTTTGATGGAGCTTGGGGCAACGGTCTGTGTGCCAAACGGAGCGCCCCGCTGCAGCGGCTGCCCCTGGGAGAAAATGTGCCTTGCCCATAAAGGGGACTGTTGGCAGGACTATCCCAGGAAATCGGCCAAGAAGCCCCGGAAGATCGAAGAAAAAACGGTTTTGATCATCGGGGACGGGGAAAGATTTCTTCTGCACAAAAGACCTTCAAGAGGGCTTTTGGCAGGAATGTATGAGCTGCCTTCCATAGAGGGGTATGCGGATGAAGCTGCTGTCGTGGCGGAAGTGAGAAGGCTTAAGTTTTCTCCTCTCAGGATTCAGAAAAGAGGAGAGGCAAAGCATATTTTTACCCACAAGGAATGGCATATGAAAGGCTATGCCGTTTTGGTGGAGGCTATGGATTTTACAAAAAAACCGGTGCATGGGCCGGGAAAAGATTATATTATGGTACTGCGGGAAGAGACGGAGCGGGATTATCCCATACCTTCCGCTTTTTCTGCGTTTACAAAATATCTGGACATAAAACCCGGAATGGGAAAGAGAATAGAGAAAAAATAGGGAAAAAACAGATAGAATACAAAAACGCAAAATAATGTTAAAACGTAAAAGTAAAGGCGTAAGAGAAAAATATTAAAAATACAAGAATATTAAGAAAAAAAGGGGAAAGGAATTGGAAAAATGAAACTATTAACAGTAACTGTACCCTGCTATAATTCAGAGCAGTATATGGAAAAATGTATTGAATCATTGCTGCCCGGCGGCGAGGATGTGGAGATCATTATTGTGGACGACGGATCTACGGACAGAACCGCAGAAATTGCGGACCGCTATGCGGAAGAATATCCGTCCATGGTAAGGGTCATCCACAAAGAAAACGGCGGACACGGTTCGGCAGTCAATGCGGGGATAGAAAATGCCACAGGCATTTATTTTAAAGTGGTGGATAGTGACGACTGGGTAAATAAGGATTCCTATTTGAGGATATTGGTGGCTTTGCGCTGTCTGGTAGGGGGACAACAGGTCATCGATATGGTAATCAGCAATTTTGTCTATGAAAAGGAAGGCGCAGAAAGAAAGCGGGTAGTTGCGTTCCGCCATACCCTGCCGGACGGAGAAGTATTTACATGGGATGAAGTGGGACATTTCAATGTGGCCCAGTACATTCTCATGCATTCCGTTATCTACAGGACGAGACTGCTTTTGGATTGCGGCTTAAAGCTTCCGGAGCATACCTTCTATGTGGACAACCTCTTTGTTTTTGAGCCCCTTCCCTATGTGAAAAATATGTACTATATCGATACCAATTTTTACCGGTATTATATCGGCAGGGCTGACCAGTCCGTTCACGAGAGCGTTATGATCGAGCGCGTGGACCAGCAGATCAAGGTCAATAAACTGATGATCGATTACCTTACTTCAACAAGGATCGCAAACAAGAAGACCTATAAGTATATGGTAAAATATCTGGATATCATCACTACCGTCTCTTCGATCATGCTGATCCGGGCAAAAACCGATGAGGCCCTTGAAAAGAAAAAGGAACTGTGGGCATACTTAAAGAAAAAGGATATAAAGCTTTACCACAGGCTCCGCCACGGATTTATGGGAATAACCATGAATCTTCCGGGAAAGCCGGGAAGAAAGACTTCTACGGGACTTTACAAAATCGCACAGAAATTTGTGCAGTTTAATTGAGTTTAATTGACTTTTTAGAAATTTGTGCAGTTTAATTGACTTTTCAGAGAAGAGTTTATATAATAGCATCAAATGGCGATGACGAAGAGAAGTAGCGTAACTTATCGTTTCCAGCGAGCGGGGAAGGGTGCGAGCCCCGTAAAGTGAATTTACGTGAATAACACTTTATCAGCTGCAATCTGAAAGCTTATGCAAGTAGGTGCGACGTGGGCCATGCGTCAGTGGCAGGGTTTAATTTGTTAAACTATTGAGTGACTGCTTAGCAGTAATTCAGGTGGTACCGCGGACTTAACTGTTCGTCCTGAAACGACCGGGTTTGGGATGGGCAGTTTTTTGATGCCCTAAATGCAGGCGTCAGTGTGACAAACATAAGCCGGGCTACCCGTAGGAAAAATGAAGTATATGTGCCGGAGTTTCTGTGCACGGGAATAAAAGTATAAAGGAGAATAAGGCAATGAATATTTCTAACATGTATCGTGACCGGACTATGGATATGGTAACGGAAAAGGATGTGGATTCCTCCGTAAGGCTGGCAGGCTGGGTTGAGAATATCCGCGACCACGGCGGCGTTTCCTTTGTGGATTTACGGGATATGTATGGCGTTATGCAGGTGGTCATGAGGGATACCACCTTACTTGACGGCATCAACAAAGAGGACTGTATCAGCGTAGAGGGCGTGATCCAGCACAGGGATGAGGAGACCTATAACCCTAAGATCCCTACGGGAACCATTGAACTGGAAGCCCATAAGGTTGAGATGCTTGGAAAGGTATACAGGCAGCTCCCCTTTGAGGTTATGACTTCCAAGGAAATCAGGGAAGACCTTCGCTTAAAATACCGTTATCTGGATTTGAGAAATAAAAAGGTAAAGGACAATATCGTTTTTCGGTCTAAGGTCATCAGCTTTTTAAGGGAAAAAATGACGGAAATGGGATTTTTGGAGATTCAGACGCCGATTTTGTGCGCATCGTCTCCCGAAGGCGCAAGGGATTATATCGTTCCGTCCAGAAAGTATAAAGGGAAATTTTATGCTCTTCCCCAGGCGCCACAGCAGTATAAGCAGCTTTTAATGGTTTCGGGCTTTGATAAATATTTTCAGATCGCTCCCTGTTTCCGCGACGAGGATGCAAGGGCTGACCGTTCTCCCGGAGAATTTTATCAGCTGGATTTTGAGATGGCGTTCGCCACACAGGAGGATGTATTCCGCGCGGGAGAGGAGGTACTGACTGCAACCTTTGAAAAATTTGCGCCGGAGGGGGCAAAGGTAACAAATGCTCCTTATCCTGTTATCAGTTATAAGCAGGCTATGTTGGAATACGGCACCGATAAGCCTGATTTACGCAATCCGCTGAAAATCGTGGATGTGACGGATTTCTTCCAGAGATGTACTTTTAAGCCTTTCCACAAAAAGACGGTCCGGGCTATTAACGTTCATGCAAAACTGTCCAAGGGCCAGCACGAGAAGCTTTTGAAATTTGCACAGTCCATCGGAATGGGCGGACTGGGTTATCTGGAAGTGTTAGAGGATAAGATCTACAAGGGTCCCATCGATAAATTTATCCCCGACGATATGAAGGGAGAGATCGCTGAAATTGCAGGACTTGAAGTTGGCGACACCATTTTCTTTATTGCGGATAAGGAAAGCCGTGCAGCCGTTTATGCTGGACAGATCCGTACGGAGCTTGGCAGCCGTCTGGGATTGATAGAAGAGAATGCATACAGGTTCTGTTTTATCAATGATTTTCCTATGTATGAATATGATGAGGAAGAAAAGAAGATCATCTTTACCCATAATCCTTTCTCCATGCCCCAGGGCGGATTGGAGGCTTTGAATACCAAGGATCCGTTGGAGATTCTGGCATATCAGTATGATATTGTGTGCAACGGCGTAGAACTTTCTTCCGGCGCGGTCCGTAACCATAATCTGGATATTATGGTAAAGGCATTTGAGATCGCAGGCTATACGGAGGAGGATTTAAAGCAGAAGTTCGGTGCGCTTTATAATGCGTTCCAGTTCGGTGCGCCGCCTCACGCAGGCATGGCGCCCGGGGTTGACCGTATGATCATGCTGCTTAAGAATGAGGAGAATATCCGCGAGGTTATTGCTTTCCCGATGAACGGAAACGCACAGGATCTGATGTGCGGTGCGCCGGGAGAAGTGACGGAGATGCAGCTTAGGGAAGTGCATATTAAGGTTAGGGATTAGTGAACGGATAAGACTTTGCCCGGGTGTTGAACCCAAGAAAAGGATATTCCCCCTCCAGGGGGTGTAATTCGGGGACTTTCCCCTGCATAAAATATATTTATTTCAGGAACACACTTGCGTTCCGACAAGAACATAGCGGCACATAAGATTGCAAAGGACGCAATCTAAGTGCCGATGTTCTTGTTAGGGTTCCTTCAATTAAATACATTTTTTTGCGGGAAAAGCCCCCCGAATTGCACCCCCGGAGAGGGGGAATATCCTTTTCTTGGGTTCAACACCCGGGCAAAGTCTTTGCTGGGAATTGGATTGTTTGTTTCTTCAATTTCATATTTTGTGTGGATCAGCCTTTTAAGAATTCTAAGTTTTCCACCAGGGTGCTGCCGGCTTTGGTTTCGGGCAGGTAGTAGACGAGCCAGTATAAGGAAGCCGCCATGGCCATTCCGGTCAGTACGTCGAAGGCGGAATGTTGTTTTAAAAACATGGTGGAAAGAATAATGGATATGCATAAAATGTGGGAGCATACCCGTAATACTTTCTGATTTTTTAACTGCCGGGATTTCTGGATGGCAAAATCGGCGGCAAGGGAGTTGTACACGTGGATACTGGGAAATACATTGGTGCAGGTATCGGCTTTATAAAGCGCTTTTACAACGTCCAAAAAGATATTGTCCCTGGCAAGGCGGTCAAGGTCGGGCCTTAAGGGCTGCATATTGGGCATGAAATAGGAGACCGCTAAAAATACGGTCATGCCTACGCCTAAGGTAAAGCAGAGCCTGATGTAGTCTTTACGGTCTAAAAAGATAAATAAAGCGACGGTCCCTGCAATATATAGGAACCAGAGCATGTAGGGTATGATAAAATATTCGCAAAAAGGAATCTTAAAATCAATCTGCATTTTGATAACGTGGTATGTGTCCACAGGACGTTTTTCGAGATAGGAAAAAACAGCCACGTAAAAGATACCATATAAAATCGGTAAAAGAATACGGATAGCCAGTTCCCCTTTAGATAAAGGCTTTCTGTTTATATTATGATTTTGCATTTTCACGTCAAAGACCCCTTTATAAATTAACTCTATAAAGGAAGATATACTACAAAATCAGGGGTTTGTCTAGATGAAATTTAAACCATTCTTTTGGCAGGAAAGGGCAATTTTTTGTTGCTTTCCACAATATTCCCCGTCTGCGTGTACGATCAGGGGGACGTCTGTATTGATCTCAAGCCGGCGGCACCTGAAAAAGTAGACGTTTTTTGCTTGGGTATGCAGACCGAAAAAGGCAAGGGGAAGCAGATAGAGCGCACGCCATTTTCTCAGTCCGGCAACAACCAAAACATCGAAAAGGCCGTCGTGGCAGTCGGCCATGGGCGCCATGCGGATGCCGCCGCCTTCGTAAGGATGGACCATGGAAACGGCGAAGAGCAGCTTGTCGAAATGTTTTGTGGAGCCGTCTTCAAAGGTAATGTCACAGCCGCAGACAGGAGCAGAGATTAATTGTTTTAAGGCGATCCCTGCATAGGTAAGCTTGCCGAGGCCTAAGCGGTTTAACGTATTTTTTAATTTTGAATCCAGGGCTTCTTTGCAGACGGCGGCATCCAAACCGATACCGCAGCTGACGCAGAAACGCCTGTCGGTACGGTTTTTTGTAACCAGCATCCCGGTATCCGTTACTCTGGCTGCGGGCTTTTTCATACGCCGGATCAATTCGTCGGGAGAGGAAGCCAGCTGAAGAGATCTTGCCAGATCGTTGCTGGAACCGGTGGGAAGATAGGCGAGGGTAATATTCTCTGTGCCGTTGAGGGCGTTGACCGTTTCGTTGATGGTGCCGTCCCCGCCGAGAACACACAAAACGTCTGAAGAGCCGGATCCCATTTTTTCCAAAACTTCTTTGGCACATTTTGTAGCGCCGTTCTGTTTGTCCGTAAAAAAGACTTCGTATACAATGGAATTTTGATTCAGTTTTTCCTTGAAGGCTTCCCATTTCCGTTTTCCCATACCGGATTTGGAAGCGGGATTGACAATGATGTAAAGCATATGGGGTTCTCCTTGTTACGGTTTTCGAAATGTGTTGTCGTTTGGGATTATCATTGCAGTTCTTTTCCGAGTAATTGCAATATTTCTTAAATTTTAACATACTTTGTCAATAAGGGACAAATTTCTTTTTGGATTTCCCGTTTCTTTTGAAAAAAAAGTATGCTATACTAATTTGGATATTACACAAAAATTTCCCCGCGGGTCTTCGGACGGAAATTCCGTGAAAACATGATCTACGGCATTTATAGACGGGTGCACGGTATTTTGGAAAGTATGGCACGGGGGTAATATATTAAGTAAAGAAAAGCAGGAGGATAAAGAAATGTATTCTTTAGACGAAGTAAAGAAGGTCGATCCCGAAATCGCACAGGCAATTGTGGATGAGCAGGAGAGACAGAACAGCCATATAGAGCTGATCGCTTCCGAAAACTGGGTAAGCAAGGCTGTTATGGCCGCAATGGGAAGCCCTTTGACCAACAAATATGCGGAAGGCTATCCCGGAAAGAGATATTACGGCGGATGCCAGTGCGTAGACGTTGTGGAGGATCTGGCAAGAGAGAGGGCAAAGGAATTATTCGGCTGCGAATATGCCAATGTACAGCCCCACTCCGGCGCACAGGCAAATCTGGCGGTACAGTTTGCCATCTGCAAGCCCGGCGATACCATTATGGGTATGAATTTAGACCACGGCGGACATCTGACCCACGGAAGCCCGGCCAATATTTCCGGTACTTACTTCAAGATCGTGCCTTACGGCGTTAATGACGAAGGCTTTATTGATTATGACAAATTAAGGGAGATTGCACTGGAGAGCAAGCCTAAGATGATCATTGCAGGCGCTTCCGCTTATGCCAGGGCTATTGATTTTAAGAAATTCCGCGAAGTGGCTGACGAAGTGGGCGCTGTATTGATGGTGGATATGGCTCATATTGCCGGACTGGTAGCGGCAGGCCTTCATGAAAGCCCTATCCCTTATGCGGATGTTACTACCACAACAACACACAAGACCCTGCGCGGACCCCGCGGCGGCCTGATTTTGAGCAGTCAGGAAATGGCTGATAAGTACAACTTCAACAAAGCGGTATTCCCCGGCATTCAGGGCGGTCCTTTAATGCATGTCATTGCGGCAAAGGCAGTCTGCTTCAAGGAAGCCTTGAGCGATGATTTCAAAAAATATCAGCAGGGTATCGTGGACAATGCCCAGGCTCTCTGCAAGGGGCTTATGGACAGAGGTATCAAGATCGTTTCCGGCGGTACGGACAATCATCTGATGCTTATGGATCTGACACCCTTTGAACTGACGGGAAAGGCTGTGGAGAAGCTTTTGGATGACGCCCATATTACGGCTAATAAGAATACCATCCCCAACGATCCCAAGTCTCCCTTTGTAACAAGCGGTATCCGTCTGGGTACGCCTGCGGTTACATCCAGAGGCATGAATACTGAGGATATGGACAAGATCGCTGAGGCCATTGCCCTGGTTGTAAAGGGCGGCGAGGAGAAAGTGCCTGAAGCAAGAGCTATCGTGCAGGAGCTGACGGATAAATATCCGCTGATCTGATAAGATTGACTTTAATATATTAATGAAAAGAGGACTCTGTGAAATGATCGCTTTGGTCAAATAACAGAGTTCTTTTTTACATTGTTATTATTGGTATGTAGAATCGGTGCCCTTTTTGTACAGATTATGGAGATAACAATGCTCTAAAAGCATTTGAAGATTATAAAGTGTTGGTTTTTGCATGAATGTCTGATATGATAAAAACAAAACGATAAGGGAGGGATTCTTGTATGGAACTTCGGGTCTTGCAGTATTTTCTTGTAGTGGCAAGGGAAGAGAATATTACGAGGGCAGCAGCCCTTTTACACATCACGCAGCCAACGCTGTCCCGCCAGTTGATGCAGTTGGAGGAGGAGCTTGGCGTCCGGCTGTTCCACAGGGGCAGGCATAATATCCTGCTGACAGAGGAGGGAATGCTGCTTCGACGGCGTGCACAGGAGATCGTGGATCTGGCCGAAAAGACGGAAAAAGAGCTGACCTGCGGGGAGAAAACCGTTTCGGGGGAAATATCTATAGGCTGTGGAGAAGCGCAGAACATGAAACCCCTTTGTGAGATGATCGCTTCCTTCCAGAAGGAATATCCCGATGTGACCTTTCATTTCTATACCGCCATTGCAGACGATGTGAAGGAACGTCTGGAAAACGGCGTTCTTGATATGGGACTTTTGCTGGAGCCTGTAGAGATCAGCAGATATAATTTCCTAAGACTTCCGTTAAAGGAAAAATGGCATGTGTTGATGCGCAAGGATTCCCCTTTGGCAAAAAAGCAAAGCATCACTCCGGATGATCTGGTGGACGTTCCCCTGATCGTAGCGAAACGGCAGTCTGTGCGGAATGAATTTGAAAACTGGTTTGGCCATGGCAGGGAGAAGCTTTGTGTTAAATCGACCGTCAATCTATCCCATAATAATCAGCAGATCATGGTAGAGAGCGGCATCGGTATGACGATAACTATGGAATTCGCATGTGACAGAGATACCCTTTGCCTGCGCCCTTTGGAACCGGAGATCGTAAGCGGCTGTGTCCTGGTATGGAAAAAGAATCAGGCTCTTTCCCCGGCAATGGTATGCTTTATCGCATATATTAAGGAGTGGCTGGCAAACAGGGCAGAAGGGAAAGAAAACGGGTAAAGGAAAAAGGACAATTAAATAATCCGGATATTCATTTCAGGCATTTTTTCTGATTCGATATAAGTATTAGACATTGAAAAAAAGCGGATTTACAATAAAAGTGTTCCCGGAAAGGGAAATCTGTACTGCCGGACAGATTCTTGGAGGAGCAGAAGAATGACAATGAAGGAAGTAAGCGAACGGTATCATATTTCCACAAAAATGCTGAAGGAATATGAAAGCTGGGGATTGTGCGATGCCGTAAAAAAGACTGCGGGGACGTGGCCGTATGACGATTTGGACATACAGAGACTCAGTATGATCATGACGCTTAAGGATATCGGTTTTAACAAAAACGAAGTGGAAGCCTATATGCGCCTTGAGTCGGAAGGGGAGCACACACGGCCCAATAGGCTTAGGATGTTAGAGCAAAGAAGAGGGAAAACGCTGGATGAGATCCATCTTAAGGAAAAGCAGATAGCCTATATGGATTACCTGCGGCATGAAATGAAGAAGGACAAAGATAATGTTTAGAGCGGGAAAAAGGACTGGCCGGACAGATGACTGATTAATTATAAAAAGGAGAGGTTACGATGAAGATCAACAGCAAAGAAGAATTCCACAAACAGAATTTATTTGGTTTAGGACAGGAAAATACTGCATTCGCACAGTATTTTATCGGCAATTCCTACCTAAATCCCCTGACAGATTCCAAAGAGACGGCGGTATTTCTGGCAAATGTCACTTTTGAGCCGGGATGCCGGAACAACTGGCACATCCACCATGCAAAGAGCGGCGGCGGACAGATATTGATCTGCACGGCAGGAAGCGGATGGTATCAGGAGGAAGGAAAAGAAGCGGTCAGTTTAGAGCCGGGCATGGTCATTACGATCCCTGCGGAAGTTAAGCACTGGCACGGGGCCAAAGCGGACAGCTGGTTTTCCCATATAGCGGTGGAGGTCCCCGGGGAGGAGACGAAGAACGAGTGGTGTGAGCCTGTGGACGATGAGGCTTATGGGAAATTAGAGTAAAGATATACGGGCGGGAAAGGAAACTGTTGGAATAAAGGCATACAAAACGGATGAATGGAGAGGATGTTTATGAATATCTTAGTGATCGAAAGCAGTCCCCACAAAAAGGGGTCGTCAAATCTGCTGGCGGAACATTTCATACAGGGAGCGGAGGAAGCGGGACATAAGGCGGTAGTTTTTGATGCTGCCCGTACAAATATCCGTCCCTGCCTTGGCTGTGATGCCTGCGGGATGTCCGGGGCGTGCTGTCAGAAGGATGATATGGCAGATCTGCGTGAGAAAATATTGAAAACGGATATGCTGGTATTTGTAACGCCGCTATATTATTTTGGGATGTCCGCCCAGTTAAAAACAGTGATCGACAGGTTCTATAGTTTTAACGGGGCGCTTACGGGCAGAAACCTAAAGACTGCCCTGATCGTGGCGGCATGGGATGACAAGGACTGGACCATGAGGGAGATCAAGTCCCATTATGAGACCCTGTGCCGATATCTTCACTTTCAGGATCAGGGCCAGATTCTGGGAACGGGATGCGGAACGGTTTCCATGACGAAGGGGACCGGATTTCCCGAACAGGCCTATGAGTTTGGAAAATCGTTATGATCTAAAAACGGTATGCAGAATGTACAGGAGGGTTTAGCGATGATGGATTTTTATGAAACCGATCCGGAATTTATGGAGCGCATGGAATATTTTACTTTGGAAGAAGTGGTAAAGGAGCCGGGACAGGAGCTGCCGGAGGAGACACGTTTTCTGGCAGTCCTTGCTACATTGCTGGGCTGTCAGGGGCTGGACGTTTATAGGGATATGCTGGATAAGGCCTTAGACAGCGGGCTTATGCCTGTCATGGTAAAGGAGACGGTCTATCAGGCGGTGGATTATCTTGGGATCGGAAGGGTCATGCCGTTTTTATCTGCGACCAATGACGTTTTAACGGCACGAGGCGTAAAACTGCCTCTTCCTTCGCAGAAGACCACGACCCTGGAAGACAGGCTGGAAAAAGGGGCCGGGGCCCAGGCGGAGATCTTCGGGGAGCATATGAAGGAAGCGTGGAAGGTGGGCCATATCAACCGTTGGCTGGCGGCGAACTGCTTCGGCGATTATTACACAAGGGGCGGACTCGATCTGCGGCAGCGGGAACTGATCACTTTCTGCTTTCTGGCGGCACAGGGCGGCTGTGAGCCGCAGCTGACTGCCCATGCAAAGGGAAATATGAATCTTGGAAACGACAGGGAGTTTTTGATCCGGGTCATTTCGCAATGCCTGCCGTATATCGGTTATCCACGCAGTTTGAATGCCATAAACTGTGTGAATAGGGCGGCAGAAAAATAGAGAAATTTTAGAGAAAGAGGGAGTAAAATACAAAAGAAAAAAGGGATTTGCAGGATAATCAGGTAAAATTTAGATATGGCGGGATTGCTGTTGACAGTATATATGGTTTGTGATACTTTAAGTGTACTAGCAGCAATAGTACACACGCAGAATACGGTAATTCACTTATGGAAAACAAAACATCAAAACAAAGAACCAGAGAAGAAGAGAGAGAACGAAGAAGACGGAAAAGAAGAATGCGGGTCTACAGGGCTCGCTTTTTGGCTGCCCTTGCATTAACGGGAATCGTTCTGTTACTGGTTCTTGGCTGTATCGGCATTTTCAGGCTGGTATTTAAAGGAGACTTAAAGACCGAAAAGGAGATCGTCCGGGAAACCATGGAGATCGTCGATGAAGATATGGACCTTTTGGATGAATTAAAGGAGAAGATGAAGGGGACGGAATTTACCCTGATCTTAGATGCGGGACATGGCGGCAGCGACGTGGGAACCGGAGACGCCTCCTATTATGAAAAAGACATCAATATAGATATTGTAAATGAGATGGTCCCTCTTTTGGAGTATTGCGGCGTTAAGGTCCTGCTTACCAGGGACGGGGACGAAACGATAGCGCTGGAGGAACGTTCCGGCTTTGCAAATGAAAGCGAAGCCGACCGCTTTGTCAGCATTCATTGTAATTTTTGTGAAGATGATGCATCGGTAGCGGGCTTGGAATGCTATTACTGGCAGGGCAGCAGCGTAGGACAGAACTACGCGGAGAGTATTGTCGGTGCGGCAGAAGAGAGCGGAGAAATAAAAGTACGGGGAACAAGGACCCAGGACTTCCATGTATTGCGGGAAACGCAGATAACCGCCATTCTGATAGAGACGGGCTATATTTCCAACAAAGAGGAAGGAGAGAAGCTTATGAGCTCCGACTATCAGAAGACCCTGGCCTTTTATCTGGTCAAGGGGATCATCGAGGGTTATCTGGATTCGGAAGGGACTTCTTCTTATCAGCAGAGCTTTTAACAGCCCTTACGGGTTTTGTCCCCCAGAATGCGGCCCCGAGCAAAAAGGAACCGTATACGGGAGAATATTTAAGGCGAAAGTAATACAAGAAGCAAAAAGTGTCATAGGCCAGACGCTGAAACGGCCTGTCAGTGGTATAAGTGAGACTGAAAGTGCCTGCCGTGCTCCCGTTCATATGCATGTGCCCAAGGAGCTTTAGGGCATATTGGATCTCCGTAACGCAGAAAGGCAGGATAAGGGCTGCGTATATGATGAGAAGGAAAATGATGAGATAATGGACTATTCCGGGGATCCGTCCCGAAAGAGGCTTTGCGCCAAAAAGGCCGCCTGCCGCCTGCATGATACAAAAGCCTATGGAGAAAAGAAACGCCGGATATACAGTCAACTGGAAGGCTACGGTCAATCCTGTGTGGAAAGTGTCGCCTGACCATGTTTTCAGCCGGGGCCTTGCAATGGTAATAAAGATTTCCAACAGCAGGACGATCAAAACGCTGACGGCAAGCTTCCGATATTCCCGTTTTTTATCCGGCGGCGTGGGAATGCCGAAGATCAAAATATTCACATCCGTATTCAACACTTCTGCAATTTTTATGAGCATATCAATGTCAGGGTTGGACTTTCCCGTTTCATAATTGGAAACGGTCTGGCGGCTTACAAACAATTTTTCCGCAAGCTCATCCTGAGTCATTTTATTTTTGTTCCGCATGTTTCGAATATTTTTACCTACGTTAGCCATAGCAATCACCTCAGGAATATAGTATCCTATATTCGTGGGAAAGTCACGCAAAGTATCTTTGCACAGGGGAGATGATCCATATCAATGGGGTAAAAGAGAAGAACAGAGGGGCGTTTAAGAAGGTTATGATGATCATTTTGGCCATCACAGCTGTTTTTGCGCTGCTTCTTGTGATCATGGGAATTTATAATAAACGGAAAGAAGCAAAACGCCAGATAGAATACCGGGAAACCTTTAGAAACTATGCAGATGAATTTGATGCAGAAAATTACAGGAAAGAAAAGGAGCGGTTAGGGCTGTCTCCTTCCGAACCGGTATCGGAATGCGGAGCCATAAATGTGGGAGGGGACGAGTATTATCTGGGAATGACCATGCAGGAAATTGTTGATCTGGGGTATCCTTACCATGAGTGGCTTGACGGGGATGAAATCGGCCGGGGGTCCTTAGCGTTATATTTAAATGATGAAGATGCCCGTGCTGATACGCCTGTTATGCTGAATTGCGGTTTTGACCTGGCAGAAGGCGGGGATGCGGACTCTTATGAGGATTATGTGTTGAGCGGCATACATCTGGGCGAGGTCTGGTTAGGCGGCTCCCGGGTATATTATGACGGCAGGATCAGTTATAATGCGGAGGTCATCCACGGGATCAGAACGGATATGAGTTACTGGGAAATTATGGATATTCTGGAGCCTTATGAAAAGAAGGGGCAGCTGCGGATCGAGTTGTTTGGCAGCGGAGACAATGCTTATGTTATCGTGAGGGTAATAGAGGGAGGCGTTGTATATACATATGAGTTTTGGGATATGCA
>ULTO01041236.1_pt1 | contig 33687 bp, 29 predicted proteins | sample 1957601 | NCBI WGS metagenome assembly ULTO01 (sample SAMEA4835734, study PRJEB28245) | human gut metagenome | biome: gut microbiome; material: fecal sample | place: Denmark | collected 2008 | reverse complement strand
CGGCAGCCGAAGCCGTTGCCGCAAGGGACTTCATGTTCTATATCAGGCTTATGCTAAGGGCTATGCAGAATTAGCCGAGACAGCTTATGTCCGCTTATCAAGAACAGTACAGGAAGGACAAGCAATGCGACTTCAAAAATATCTTGCCGATGCAGGCATAGCTTCAAGAAGAAGGTGTGAGGAGTTTATTCTGGAGGGCAGAGTTAAGATAAACGGCGCTGTTGCCGAGATCGGAATGAGCGTAAGTGAAGGCGATGAAGTGACCTTTGACGGCAAACGGGTCAGACCGAGCGAAGAAAGAGTCATGATAGCATTTTATAAACCAAAGAACGTCATATGCTCCAATGCTGAGGACGAGGACAGGAAAAAGGTATCCGATTATTTTGCCGAGCTTCCATACAGGCTCTATACGGTCGGGAGACTTGATTTCGATTCCGAGGGCCTGATACTTGTCACCAATGACGGCGAGGCAGCCAATCGTTTGATGCATCCAAGATATGGAACGAGCAAGACCTATCGCGTGCTGTGTTCTGGCATTGTGACCCAGGACGAGCTCCATAAGCTTGCAGGCGGAGTCATGCTTGAGGACGGAAGGACTGCGCCTGCGCGGGTCAAACTTGTTCGTGAGACGGAAAAGGGCAATTCGGAGCTTCTCATGACCATTCATGAGGGAAAGAACCGACAGGTCAGGAGAATGCTGGCAGCGGTCGGACATGATACACTGCGTCTTGTCCGCATCAGCATCGGAAACCTGACATTAGCCGGATTGAAGCCGGGACAATGGCGCTTTTTAAGCAAAGACGAAGTCGATGACCTAATGAAATGATTCTCCGACATCCTTATTTGCTAAAATATATTAAAATGCGATGCAGGGGAATAAAGGAAAGCGTGGAATAATAACAAATGTGGGGAGGAAGGAAGAAATGAGGGCTTTCTCTCAATTAGCACATTTTTGTTCGATCATAGCATGGATTTGATCGGGAAAGGGTTAATATGAATCCGCTGATAGTGCTGCTGACCGGTATGCTGATTGTGTTTATTGGTCTTATCTGCATAGTGCTTATCGTTAAACTGATGACGCTCATCTGTTCACTGTTTATCGGCAAGAAAAAATCAGATGCCACGGCAAATGCAAACAAGCATTCATCCGCATCTTCGGAAGGATTTATTTCTGCTCCTCTCAGCAGAGAGGAACGCTCGAAGCTTATTATCGCCATTTCTGCCGCTATCGGTGAAATGACAGGTATGGATAATATCCGCATCACCTCGATTAAGAGACTTGGCTCCGTTAGCTGCGCTCAGCATGACAGGCGTGAGGTTATCGCCGCAATGTCCGCCGCTATTGCACAGGCTTCTGATTTGAGTACGGATTCATTCCGAATCACTTCCATTAAAAAGTTATCATGATAGATTTTTGGCTCCGCAGATGGGAACATGTGCGGAGTTAAGTATAGCAACAATATCAATTATGTATAGGATCTAAGGAGGTTCATATGCGAAAGTTCATCGTTAATGTCAATGGTTCAAGTTATGAAGTCGAGGTTGAAGAGGTCAGCTCTGCTAACGCTGCTGCGGCTAAGCCCGCCTCTGCTCCTGCCGCACCTGCTGCTCCTGCCCCTGCTCCAGCTCCGGCAGCTAAGCCCACAGGCGGCGAGAAGACCATCACTTCTCCTATGCCCGGCACGATCCTTTCGGTAAATATTAAGCCCGGTGACACCTTTAGAAGCGGTCAGGTACTTGTTGTGCTGGAAGCAATGAAGATGGAGAACGAGATCATGGCTCCTGCGGACGGTAAGGTCGTATCTGTCAACGTCAACAAGGGCGCAAGCGTAAACTCCGGTGAGATCCTTATTGCGTATGTATAAAAGCCTATGAGCGCTGTCATTGATGCATTAAAAGCCTTCTGGGAAGGAACGGGCTTCAACGCCTTCTTCACTCAGGAGGGAGCGTGGAAGTATGTGGTGATGATATTGATCGCCTGTTTCCTGCTTTACCTTGCAATAGTAAAAAAGTTTGAGCCGCTTTTGCTGCTCCCTATTGCTTTCGGTATGCTGCTCACCAACATTCCGAACTCTGGGATGTACCACTCATTCATATTCGAAGGCGGACATATCAACTGGCCGCTGCTGGCTTCGCAGGGCGGGCTTATTGACTACCTATATCTTGGCGTCAAACTTGGCATATATCCATCGCTCATCTTCCTGGGCGTTGGAGCTATGACCGATTTCGGCCCATTGATCGCAAATCCAAAGAGCCTGCTGCTCGGCGCTGCCGCTCAGCTCGGTATCTTTGTGGCCTTCCTTGGCGCAAAGTTCATTTTCAGATTTGATGACGGCCTCGCCGCTTCCATCGGCATTATCGGTGGCGCAGACGGTCCGACTGCGATTTTCACGACAGCGAAGCTCGCTCCGGAGTACCTGGGGCCAATTGCGATCGCCGCATACTCCTATATGGCATTGGTTCCGTTTATTCAGCCCCCATTCATGAAGCTGTTAACAACGCGCAAGGAACGCTCCATCGTAATGGAACAGCTGCGACCCGTCAGCAAGACTGAGCGAATAGTATTCCCGATAGTTGTTACCATTTTCGTTGCTCTGCTCGTTCCCTCCGCAGCAGCCCTCGTAGGTATGCTGATGCTTGGCAATCTCATGAAGGAGTGCGGCGTGACCGACAGACTATCCAAGACCGCTCAGAATGAGCTGTGCAATATCGTCACTATCTTCCTTGGCATCAGCGTTGGCGCAACAGCGACCGCTGAGGCGTCCCTTAACTGGACTACCCTGGGAATTCTCGCAATGGGTATCTGCGCATTCATCATCGGCACCTGCGGCGGCGTGCTGTTCGCAAAGCTGATGAATTGGATCTCGGGCGGTAAAATCAATCCTCTCATCGGTTCAGCTGGCGTTTCGGCGGTTCCGATGGCAGCGAGGGTTTCGCAGGTCGTTGGACAGAAGGAGAATCCGGGCAATTTCCTGCTCATGCACGCCATGGGTCCGAATGTTGCAGGCGTTATCGGTTCTGCGATCGCTGCCGGTGTATTCCTTTCTATGTTTGGCGGTTAATTCCTCTATTTTGATATGATCGGAGGCAAATATGGGTAAATTATTTATTACAGATACGATTTTACGTGATGCTCATCAGTCGCAGGCAGCAACCCGTATGCGTACTGAAGAGATGCTTCCCGCATGCGAGCTGCTCGACAGCATGGGCTATTGGTCGCTCGAATGCTGGGGCGGCGCAACGTTCGATTCCTGCCTGAGATTCCTTAATGAAGACCCTTGGGAGAGGCTCCGCACGCTTAAAAAGCACCTACCGCACACGAGACTTCAGATGCTGTTCCGCGGACAGAACATTCTCGGATACAAGCATTATGCAGATGATGTTGTAGAGCAGTTCTGCCGCAAGGCGATAGAGAACGGTATCGATGTTATCCGTATATTCGATGCCCTTAACGATGTTCGAAACCTTGAGTCTGCCATAAAGTTTACAAAGAAATACGGCGGACATTGTGAACCCGCTATCAGCTACACCATCAGCCCGGTGCATAACGATGATTACTTTGTTAAGCTCGCAAAGGAGCTCGTGCAGATGGGTGCTGATTCGATCTGCATCAAGGATATGGCAAACCTGCTTCTGCCGATCCCTGCATACAATCTTGTCAAGAAACTGAAAGCCGAAGTCGATGTTCCTATCCACCTGCACACCCACAATACCACGGGCACAGGCGACATGACGCTGCTCATGGCAGCCTATGCAGGCGTTGACATCGTTGATACCGCACTTTCGCCCCTTGGCAACGGCACCAGTCAGCCGGCGACCGAGAGTCTCGTTGCAACGCTCCAAGGTACGGGATATGATACCGGGCTTGATCTTACCAAGCTCAGCGAAGCAGCAAAGCTCTTCCGTCCCGTAGCCGACAGGCTTAAAAGAGATGGTTTCCTTGATCCTAAGGTTCTTTCTGTGGACACCAACACCCTTATCTATCAGGTACCGGGCGGAATGCTTTCCAACCTTATTTCCCAGCTGAAACAGGCGAATGCGTCGGATAAGTATTATGAGGTGCTCGAGGAAGTACCGCGTGTTCGAAAGGACTTCGGTTATCCGCCCCTTGTTACGCCAACAAGTCAGATTGTAGGTTCACAGGCGGTTCTTAATGTGGTTTCCGGTGAACGCTACAAGATGTTTACCAAGGAATCCAAGGGTTTGCTCCACGGTGAGTACGGCCGTCTGCCCGGCGAGGTTAATGAGGAAGTCCGCAGAAAAGCCATTGGCGACACCCCGGTAATTACCTGCCGCCCTGCCGATCTGCTTGAGCCTGAGCTGGAAAAATATCGTGAAGAGCTTGGCGATTTGGCAGAGAAGGATGAGGATGTGCTAAGCTATGCCCTCTTCCCACAGGTCGCAAAGAAGTTCTTTGAACAGCGCAAGGCCAACCGTGAAGAGAAGACGGTTGTTATTCCTGATACTCAGCCTGCTGCAGGTGATGCAGCCGACAATTCTGTGCGCACAATCTATGTTGAGGACATGACAGAAGGCATGCCGCTATAATATCAGCATATCTACAGCATTCCGAACTATTTGGATCGGAATGCTGTTTTTATGTACAAAAAATGTTAGATATGCTATAATCATAGACATAGTTGACTTGGAGGTTAATATGTCGAACAACCGTCGGGATAGTCACCGTATATATCAAACAGTAAAAAGCATTCTCGATACGCTGATGTCTTTTCTGGGGCTGATACTTCTTTCGCCGCTTTTTGTTGCTATAATTATTGCGATCAAGATAGAAGACGGCTTAGCAGCTCCTGTATTCTTTTCACAGAAGCGTGTGGGCATACATAAAAAGCTGTTTAAGCTCTACAAATTCCGTAGTATGCGCTTGGATACACCTCATGATACCCCGACTCACATGATGCAGGATCCGGAAAAGTACATAACAAAGCTTGGCAAATTTCTTCGCAAAACATCATTGGACGAGCTTCCGCAGCTAATTAATATCCTTATCGGCGATATGGCCGTGATAGGACCTCGGCCTGCGCTTTGGAATCAGGACGACTTAGTTGCCGAAAGGGATAAGTACGGAGCTAACGATGTTAAGCCGGGCTTGACGGGCTGGGCTCAGATAAACGGCCGTGATGAATTGGAAATACCGGAAAAGGCAAAACTCGATGGTTATTATGTCGCTAATATGAGTATTGGACTCGATGTAAAATGCTTTTTTGGAACCCTTGCTTCCGTCGTCAGGAGCGATGGGGTCGTTGAGGGAGGCACAGGGGCCATGCGCAGGGGGGATAATGCAACGCGAAAAAAGGCAGTCATCATTACAAACCATTCCTATATGCTGTGGCGTTTCAGGCGAGAGCTTATGGAAGCGTTGAAAAAGACCCATGATGTTGTCGTGGTCACTCCGTTCGTTGGGCATGAGGATGATATCGCTGCGCTTGGGATAAAGACAATTAATACCGAGCTTGAACGCAGGGGACAGAACCCTTTTCATGACTATAAGCTGCTAAAGACTTATAAGCGTATTCTCAAGAGCGAGAGACCCGATATTGTCATTACCTACTCGATAAAACCTAATATTTATGCAGGTATAGCTTCAAAAAAGCTTAAGCTGCGCTATTTCGCAAACGTACAGGGCCTTGGGACTGCTTTTCAAAAGCAGCCAATGGCCGGGCTTGTTACCATGTTGTACAAAACGGCCTTTAGGCGCGTTGAAAAGGTGTTCTTTGAAAATACTGCAAATGCGCAAAAATTCATTGACCTTCGTATAATTCCGCCCGAAAAAGAGGTGATTCTTCACGGCGCAGGAGTGAACCTCGAGGCATACAGCGTTAAGGATTATCCGAATAACGATTTGACTCATTTTCTTTATCTGGGCAGGATAATGCGTGAAAAAGGTATTGACGAACTGTTTTATGCTGCGCAAAAACTGTATGATGAAGGTTACAGCTTTGTACTCGATCTCGTTGGCTTCTTTGAGGATGAATATAAAACTGCTGTTGATAAGCTTGTGGAAAATGGTATTGCGGTGTTCCATGGCTTTCAGCAAAACCCCATACCGTTCTACGAAAAAGCGGACTGTGTCGTACTGCCAAGCTATCACGAGGGAATGAGCAATGTTCTTATTGAAGCTGCCGCTCTTGGCCGTCCTCTGATAACTACAAACATACCCGGTTGCCGTGAAGCAGTGGATGACGGCGTAACGGGGCTCTTGGTTAAAGTTAAGGACGGTGACAGCTTATTCGATGCAATGGTTCGTTTTTTGAAGCTTGATAGGAGTGCGCGCCGGGATATGGGACTGGCAGGATACGCAAAAGCCGAGGCCGAATTTGACAGGAGAGCCGTTGTTGACGCTACACTTACGGCTCTTGGGGTGCATCCAAGCGCTGATTGCGGGCAGCAAGTTTGGTAACACGGACTGTCATCAATCAAAAGTCTGCTTTTACCTTGACGATGTATTTTCGGGGTGATAAAATAAACCGGTAATAATACGCCATGAGAAGGGAGGGAATGGCGATCAACGAGAGCATGATGCAGCTGATATGGGTTCTTGTTGGAGGATACGTTATCAAAGCTGTTTCCAAAAAGCAAACAGTCCAAGTGCTTGGAGAGCCGCAAAAGCGTTGGAGCAAATCTTCTGCTCTCCTATTGATGATCCCTCTTATCCTCTGGGCAACATACAGAAGTCTGTACATTGGGGATACAGGCACATATGTTAACGCGTTCAACCGAATGCCTGATACGCTTGCAGAACTTTCAGCATATGTGGGAACTCTCAAAAATGACAAGGGATATTATACGTTCGCAGCGCTCATAAGAATATTCATCTCAAAGGATTATCGCGTTTATCTATTCATCATCGCGGCGATCCAGGGCGTCATTCTTGCGCTTGTTCTTAGAAAATACTCGTCGGATTATTGGCTTTCAATATTCCTTTTCGTTGCAGCAACCGACTATTTGAGTTGGATGAACAATGGCATACGCCAGTTTGTTGCGGTCGTAATAGTCTTTGCCGGAACCAAATGGCTGCTTGAAAGGAAGAACATTCAGTACATCCTACTGGTGCTGTTTGCATCGCTGTTTCATCAAACCGCTCTGTTAATGATACCTATCGGTTTCATACTTCAGGGAAAAGCATGGAATATTAAGACACTGCTTTTTATTGCTGCAAGCCTTGCTGCGGTTGTCTTTGTTGACCGATTTACCGACATTCTTGATAATGCTCTTTCGGAAACGCAATACGAGAACGTTGTAAGCGACTGGGAGTCGTTTAATGACGACGGAACGAATGTGTTCCGCGTTCTTGTGTATTCGGTGCCTGCGATTTTGGCATTTATCGGCAGAAAACGTATCAAAACGGATGACGATCCCGTAATCACAATGGCTACGAATGCTTCGCTGATAACATCAGGCATTTATCTGGTGTCGATGGTAACATCCGGCATATTCGTTGGAAGGCTTCCGATATATGTAAGCCTATATTCAAACTGTATCCTGCTGCCGTGGGAAACTGAAAACATCTTTTCACGCGAATCTTCTCAGCTCGTGAAGCTGTTGATGATCGTATGCTACATTGCTTTCTATTACTATGCAATGTTTATAAACTGATTGTATTTTAGAAAAAGAATGACCCAAGACTAGTGAAGCTAATTCATAAGCCTTGGGTCTTTGTTTATGCTAATTCATCATTCCGCAGCAGGAATGGTGCTTCCCTTGCGCATTTGTTCCTTGTGGAATTGCAGTGTGTATAGCTTGTAGTACCTGCCTCGCTTGGCAAGAAGCTCGTGATGGGTACCCTGCTCGACGATTTCGCCATGACTCAGCACGATTATGTTGTCGGCATGCTGAATGGTGGAAAGACGGTGTGCAACGATCAGCATGGTGCCGATATTCATCATCTTTTCCAATGAATCCTGAATAAGCAGCTCGGTTTCCGTGTCGATATTGGCGGTAGCCTCATCGAGTATCATAACACTGGGCTTATGGATGATGGTCCTTGCAAATGACAGCAGCTGGCGTTGGCCGGCGGAGAAGTTATTGCCGCGTTCACGGACTATTTCATCAAGTCCATTGTCAAGCTTATTGATAAAGTGATCAGCGTTGACATATCTGCAGGCTTCCATGACCTCATCATCCGAAATGCCTTCTTCACGCAGAAGAATGTTGCTGCGGATGGTGCCGGAGAAGAGAAAGACATCTTGAAGCATCTGCCCAAAATGCTTTCGCAGGGAGGAGAGCTTTATCTTTCGAATATCAATACCGTCGATAAGTATTTCTCCCTTTTGAAACTCATAATTACGGCAGATAAGGGAGAGGATTGTTGTTTTGCCGGAGCCTGTCGGTCCGACAAAAGCAACCGTGTCATTAGGGTTGATGTGGAAGGATATTCCCTTGAGCACCCATTCGCCGGGGATATAGCTGAACCAAACATCCTTGAATTCTATTTCGCCCTTGACACTGTCAAGTTCTATCGCATCAGGCGCGTCCACTATTTCGGGAACGTAATCCATGACTGTAAACACCTTTTCCGCTGAAGCAAATGCGGATTGCAGCCAGTTGAACTGTTCGGCAAGGCTTTGAATCGGATTATAGAACTTGGTGATGTACATATAGAACGAAACTATCACACTGCTGGTGATGGTCTGGCCAAGGAAGGAGGCACCATCAAGGTATCCCTTACCGCCCAGATAGAACAGCAGCATAACGGAACTTATGTAGAGCATATAGACCAATGGCCTAAACACGCTGAAGACGAATATCTGTTCGCGCTTCGCCTTTCCAAGTAGATTGCTTCTATTAATAAAATCACGGTTCTTTGCATCTTCACGGTTGAAAATCTGTGTGATTTTGATGCCCGAAAGGTTCTCTGACAGGTAGGCGTTGATATCGGATGTGCGATCCTTGACTTTGCGATATGCCCTCCTTGAGAACTTACGGAAGATGACTGTGAAAAGCACAATGAACGGAACGAAGCAAAGCACCATCAGAGTCAGCTCGAAATTGAGGCACAGCATCGCTGCGAGAACGCCGATGATAACAAAACAATTCTTTAGCAGGTTTACAAGCAGGCTTGTGAACATCAGCGAGATAGCGTTCGTATCGTTGGTGACTCGGGTAACGAGCTTGCCTATCGGGATCTTGTTCATCTGCTCATGAGATAAGGATTCTATTCGAACGAACAGATCCTCACGCATGCTTGAAATAATGCGCTGACCGGTCTTTTGCAGGATAATCGCCTGTACATATGAGCATAGCATCGATATGATAAGAATCCCGGCATACACACCCACATAAGCGAATAGTTTGCTCAGAGCGAAGTCGCCGACGACCATCTCTTCAATACTGCCGATGATAAGTGGAGAGAGAATATCATAGGCTATGGACAGGAGCATAATAAAGCCGACGAATATGAACTGCTTCGCATAAGGTCTGGCGTATTTGAGCAGACGCTTTGTTATCTCGCCGTCCTTCATGTGCCTGTCAAAACCCATTGACTGTTTTTTATCCTTAACAGTAGCGTAGGCTATGATGAGAAGCGTTGAGATAAGCCCGATCACGCCTCCGACGAGGAGAAGGGGATAGTATTCACGCATTTTCGTCACCTCCTGCTTCATTTTCGAGTCTTTGCAGCTCAACCATTCGGTGGTATTCGGGACAGGTCTTCTCAAGCTCGGCATGGCTTCCGATGGCAAGGATCCTGCCGTCATCGATGAAGATGATCTTGTCAAGGCTCTCGATCGTGGAAATACGGTGAGCGATAAGGATGGTGGTCTTGCCTTCTCGATTCTTTCTGAGGTTTTCAAGGATGACCTTTTCGGTGTTGGTATCTACCGCAGATACCGAGTCGTCCATGATAAGAATGGGCGCATCCTTCATGAGTGCGCGCGCAATAGAAATGCGCTGCTTCTGACCGCCTGAAACGGTAACGCCACGCTCTCCGAGGATGGTTTCATAGCCTTCCTTGAAATCAACGATATTACCGTCAACATCGGACAGCACAGCGGCGCGTTTTACAGCGGAGCTGTCCGCATCATCATACGCAAAGCCGATATTGTTGGTTATCGTATCGGAGAACAGGAAGTTGTCCTGGGGAACATAGGCGCAGCTTTCACGCAGCGAACGAATGGAAACGCTGTTCACGTCATGACCATCGATAAAAATCGTGCCGTCCGGAACATTGTATGTGCGAAGAATAAGATCCACCAGCGTGGTCTTTCCCGCACCGGTCTTGCCAACAATACCGACGCTTTCTCCGGGAGCTATCTTTAGTGAAACATTTTCGAGAACATCATATTCGCCATCGGGATAGCGGAAGGTGAGGTTCCGAAACTCAATGCCGCCCCTGACATTGGTGAGCTCGCTTACTCCATCGGCATCCATAACATCTATCTCTGCGTCAAGAAGCTCGGATATACGCTTTAGCGAAGCCTTCCCTCTCGAGGTCTTTTCGATAAGCATGGAGATTGCCATGATAGGCCAAACGATGGCGCTGAAATAGCCGATGTATTCGATCAGCTGTCCGCCGTTAAATTCGCCCTTGTATACGAGGTATCCTCCATAGCCAAGGATAACACAGATGACGGATTCAACCAAGAGGGTTATCAGTATGTTCAGCATAACCGAAATCTTGGTATAGTTTACATTGGCATCCTCATTCTGAATATTAAGTTTGCGGAAAGCGAGGAGTTCCTTGGTTTCCTTGACGAATGCCTTGATAACTGCAAAGCCGGAGAAGCTTTCCTGAGAGAAGTCCGAAAGGTCGGAAAACGCCTGCTGACGGATCTCCCATTTTCTCATCATGGCTTTGCCGACAATGGTGCCGATGATAAGCATAAGGATCATTGGTATCAGGGCAAATCCAGTCAAAAGCTTGTCCATGCGCCACATCTTTATCAGCGCAAGAATGCCTAGGAAAAGGGCGTCCACAAACATAAGCACGCCATCGCCCATGCATTCCTGAATCGTATCCAAGTCATTGGTGAATAGGCTCATCAAACCGCCAACCTTGTTGACCTGATAGTACTGGCAGGAAAGATCCTTAGCATGGTCGAACATCCTGTTTCTAAGGTCGGTCTCTATGCTGATGGCGGAGCCAAAAAAGCATACGCGCCATAGAAAACGGCCAATTACCATGACTATCACGATGATTATCATGGGAAGACAGATCTTGTCCAGCAGGATATCAATAGTGAACGGTACGGTTATCCCATCGTTGATGTATCCCAAACCGTTCATGCCGTTGATAACTATGCGGTAGATCTCCGGAATGATAAGCTGGAAATAATCAACCAGAATAAGTGCTGCCGTGCCAAGCAGATACAGCGGCAGGTGTTTCAAGTAGTACCGGTTGATATGTTTTCCGAAAATCACGGATTTCCTCCTTTCGGCAGTAAGCCAAGCGTATGATCTCAGGGGCGAGTGCAAAAATGCGCAAATAAAAAACCGCATGCCAAGGCCGATGCGGAAAAAATCAATAATTATAAAGCATCATACATCGCAAAAACTAACCCTGTTATGGGCATTATACAGCTATTGAACGATGTTGTCAATACGATGAATATGAAAAGAAGGCTTAATTAGAAATAAATGTGAATGGCGATTTCAAAATAAGAAAAAATCGTGCACCCATCCTTCGACGCCGGACTCATAAACGGTAATCAGTTTCAAGACTCAAACTAGGCAAGCCCACGGCACATCACCAAATCCGCTTAATGCTGCTTCCGTCAGGACCTGACATGGTTCACGGCAGATAATTGCATGGGACCCAGTCCTCAACATCTCTAATTGAGCCAGCTAAACAAGCCGACGCCTCAGGACGGGAATGAAGCCCTACTTTAGCGGATTGTAGGTATAGGGCACCGCTATCTCCCCGCCTGGCACGATGCGTGTATTATACACGAACATGAAGCATAATGCAAGCGCTTTTGGACACTATATTATGAAATTGCTCCAGTTTGAACCAAATGGAGAGCAATATCAATGAAAATAGGCTTTGCGCTGCCTGCGCAAAGCCAAGTGGAAAGCATGATAGATTATCGGCTGCAGACGGCGTCATGGCTGAACTTTGCAAGCATACCGTCAACCATCTGCTTGATATTATCCACAACGGTATCCAGATCCATATCCTGCTTGAAGGACTTGTCGCGGAGTGAAACCTCTGCAACGCCGCGTGCGCAGGTCTTGGGGCTGATGGTAATCCTTACGGGAACGCCGAGCAGGTCTGCATCGGAGAACATAAAGCCTGCGCTGACGGGACGATCATCGAACAATACCTCAACACCCTTATTCTGAAGCTCCTCGTAAATACGGTTGGAAGTTTCGGCAACCTGCTCATTGTCGCTCCTTAGTGCACAGATATGTACCTGCCAGGGGGCGATGGAAATGGGCCAGATAGGACCGTAGTCATCCCTGCGAGCTTCGCAGACGGAGGCGGCAAGCCTGCCGACGCCGATACCGTAGCAGCCCATGATGGGGGTCTGCATCTCACCGTTCTTATCGGAATAGCGCATGTTCATGGGCTCGGAGTACTTTTTGCCAAGCTGGAAGATGTTGCCGACCTCAATGCCTCTGGTGGTGCGAATGCTCTTCTTGCCGCAGACAGGGCATACGGCACCCGGATAAGTCTTGGCAACATCGATAAATTCGATGGATGAGGGCAGATCGCGTTCGGGAGTGAACCCGGTATAGTGGAAACCGACCTTGTTTGCGCCGCAGACAAGGTTGTGCGCACCGACGAGCGAGCGGTCATAGATGACGATGGCCTTAGCTTCAAAGCCAACGGGTCCGATGAAGCCGTAGGTAATATCGGTGTTGTTCTCATCAGCGACCTCAGGGTGTATCTCACTCTTTAGGAAGTTGCGAAGCTTTACCTCGTTGACCTCCAGATCACCGCGCAGGAAAACGACGACCAGAGCGTTATCGCTTTCTTTGCGATAAAGAACGGCCTTGCAGGTCTGCTTCTCGCTCACGCTAAGCAGAGCGCATATCTCTTCAATGGTCTTGCTGTCGGGAGTGGGGACCATGGTAAGCTCAGCATCCGGGCACACCTCGTTATCCACGATGCAGGGAGCAACCTCCATGTTGGAACGGAAATCGCACTCATCGCATACAACAAGCGTGTCCTCTCCGACCTCTGTCGGGAGCATGAATTCGTGGGAAACCTTGCCGCCCATCATACCGGAATCGCCCTGCACGGCAAAGACCTCCGGAATGCCGCAGCGCGCATAGATGCGGTTATATGCGTCATAGCACTTCTTATAATACTCGTCCAGATCCTCCTGAGAGGTATGGAAGGAATACGCATCCTTCATCGTAAACTCACGCACGCGGATAAGACCGCCCCTTGCGCGAGGCTCATCCCTGAACTTGGTTTGTATCTGGTAGATCATGAAGGGATAATCGGAGTATGACTGAGCAACATTGCGTGCAAGATGAACGGCTGCTTCCTCGTGGGTCATTCCGAGGATCATGTCGTTTCCGCCCCTGTCCTTAAAGCGAAGCAATTCGCTGCCAACGCTCTCAAATCTGCCGGATTCCTTCCACAGATCCGCGGGCATAGCGACGGGGAACATGACCTCCTGACCGCCGAGACGATCCATTTCATCGCGAAGTATTGCCTCGATCTTCTGCGTAATGCGCTTGGTAGGGGTGAAGAGCGAATAGATTCCGTTGCCCACTCCTTTTATGTAGCCGCCGCGCAGCATCAAAATCTGGCTGGCTATCTGACAGTCAGCAGGCGTCTCCTTGAAGCGCAGACCCAACAAATGACTCATTTTCATATCAAATTATTCTGCCTTTCCGAAAGCTTAAATATCCATAGGATTTTATCCCAGCAGATGATAACAAATGTTAATGATATTGTCAAGTATAATAAGGAAATATGGATATGCCTCCTCCGGCATTCGTCTCTAAACAGGATGAATAGAAATGATTATATTTTACATATCCTTGTGACGGTGGTTGACAAATACCCAACCTGTGAGTATAATGTGTGAGTTAGATGATGCTCCCGTGGCTCAGCAGGATAGAGCGTCCGCCTCCTAAGGTCTTGCTCTATCCGCTCGACAGACGAGGGAAGCCGCGAAATCGCGAGGAAAACGCCGATTTCGCGACCTTGTGTCAAACCTTCCGGAGCTTTGGCACCCTGTTTGGTACCCTTTGGTGCCTTTTCCGGGAAATGTAAGGGAGATGCCTTCAAAGCCCAATTTACCTAAATTTCATAATATGCGCCCGTAGCTCAGCAGGATAGAGCGTTCGCCTCCTAAGCGAAAGGTCGCGCGTTCGAATCGCGCCGGGCGTGCCAAAAGCCGCAAAACCAGTGTGTTCTGCGGCTATTTCTATCATAAGTCAAACAATTTTAAGGAGGTAAATCAAATGGCCGATCAGCATGAACATTGGTTCTTTAAGAACGAGCATATTGCCAACCTACTTTCGCTCTCTGAAAAAATCGGCAACATGGTACTGTCGATTAACGAGGCCATGACAAGATTTGCCGCCTCTGATACATTTGCTAATCTTGTCAAATTCTTTCAGAGTATTCCAACGGACATTCAGGAAACCGAATTGTTCCAACGTATCTCCGGTTTCGAAAAGGCTGAGATCACCTATGCTGACGTGGAGTGGCTTCAGGAGAGCTTTGGCTACATGACATATGACATGGCTGTAGATACCGTCAGGAAAAAGACTGAGTCCACACCGTTGGATGCCTATGCCCTCTCTGTTGTTGAATCCTCGCAATTGAGTCATCGCGAAAAGACAATCGTTCTGTTAGCTCATTTCGAAGAATTGGTTTATCAAGCTATGGATCATAAACGTCAGTCAAAGGATAAAATCAAAAGAGTAGCTTTACAGTCAGCGCAGGGCACTCATGACATGGATATGGACAGCTATAAAAAGGTTTTGATTGCCGGCATTGTATTTACCGTCTTTTCCAATACTGATAGCTATGCAAACCCAATTGATAAGCGCATCCCATTTAGAAACAACATTCTCCATCGTGGTATGATGGACTACTCTGACGAGGAAGCCAAAAGTGTGTATGAGCTGTTAGTATACTTTATCGCTGAGCTCGCGATTATGGCAACAGACTAAAAAATCGGGCGATGGCCGCTATGGCCATCGCCCTTTGTGTTGTGTTATTCGAATAATTGATCCGGCTTTTCTGCGGCGGTTTTATCGGAGCTTTTTAGGAAGCGACTGTAGATTTCCGTCGTGGTGCTGATTCGCGCATGGTCTGCTCTGCCGGCCACTGTATTATTTATATGGTGTTCTCGTTGCTGCTGCAGTCGATTTCTATTTGCGAACATGCTGCTTGATACCCGATTTCCGCGAGAAAGCGCATACATACATATTATACAAAGATAAGCATGACTGCCCGTTGTGATATTCAATATCCGATTGTGGATAAACGCATGGCAACGTAATAGAGTTTTTCACATTTCAAATGAGGAAACCTTGAATTTGCAAAATATATTTATTATTTTGCGGAAATTTGTTGGTTGTATTGGTGTACAAATATGGGATGACATGTTATAATTATCATATCCGCATATCTTCAGTTGTTTTTACTCTATGCACAAAGGTATTGGGAATTCGGTTGGCAAGAGTTTGCGGGCAGGAGGGATTGCTTGCTCGTTAGCTTTGCCTATTGCCGTTTTGCGTATAGAAAGTAAAAAAACCAGAGGTTACGTCAAATGATTTAAGGAGGAGAAAATCATGACAAAACTGAGATTGGTTTTGATGAGCAAAGGGATTACCGGGAAAAAGCTTGCCGAGCTTGCAGGCGTAAGCTGCAGCAGCGTCTACAAGTATACATCAAACAACCGTGCTCTTTCAGAAAAGGTTGCGACCCGATTTGCTTCAATTCTCGGTGTTGAGCCAAAGGATATAATGGGGCTTATAAACGAAGGATAGATATTGCGCAATAGTTCGCATTGGCGCTTATCATGCGTTGTATTGATGTGGTCAAAATACGGAGCATAATAACGAACACACTCATCAAGGGCATGTTCGTTATTTTGTTTTTATTTTCAGCTGAAATGGCTGCGTGTTAAGCGGCTAAATGGCGAGCTGTCCGTGATCGTCAGATATTATCATAAAAACCTTGACCTCATCGCCGGTCTGCGCATCCAGATAGATCGCAAAGCTGTTTTCGCCAATGTTGCCTTTGAATTCATAACAGAGCACTTCGGTTTGCGGAGTTGCAGGGATGAGCGCAAGGTTCGTTTCCTGGAGCTGAAAGCTCTCGGGAAGCCTTGAACGCACTTCTTCTTCCGAAAGCGTTTCGGTCGGGATACTTCGATTGGTATGACTGAACAGATAGTTCCTTGCATCAAAACCGCAAACGCTCATCGTCTTTCTGTCAACATAGATCTTGATCAGGTCGTTATAGATTATTACATCTTCGGCCTTGTAGGCGAAATTGATGAGTGCGGTCCCCGAATAATACTGCGCATATGTCGGCTCCATGGAGTCGTAGCCGTGTGCGTGCAGCCAGCTTTTGCATGTTTCGATTATCTGCGCTTCCTCCTCGCTTGACGGAAGCCCCTCAATATTGTCGGTAACATCCGTTCTGAACCATACAAGCGAACCGCCCTGTACGCTTACGGAGATATCGACACTTCTCCCATCCCCAAGCCTTCCGGAGAAGTCGTAACTGGGTATTCTGCCATCGGACATGCTGTCCAGCCTCAGCTCGACATTTTCACCTCCGACATATTCATACGCCTTCATTAACGCAGTATGCTCATCGAGGTTATCTCCGCTAAGTCCGCGCGGTTCCATCTTTTCCGTGCTTTCGGAGAATGGCCCATCGTATATAAGCGTAGGATACTTATCTTCGGCTGATGAGGTAAACTCGTCTATCTCGTTACCGTCTGCATCGACGGTGGCGCCGGAGGAATAGAAGGCCTCGCCTTGCATCGCTTCATTGGGGAAGATACCTTGGGAAAGAACATACTGAAGCTCATGATATAGGTTTTCACCGGCAATACGAAGCTGCTCAAGCTGATTCCTGTCTTCATCGCTGAGAGATCGGCCCTTCATCGAGGAAAGCGACAGCGTGCGAGCATAGTCGCCCAGCCTGATTATGAATTGGTTCATGCCGAGGCTGTCGACATGACTTTGTGGGATCTGCCCCATAAGTCCTATGCAGACACCGCTTGCGCGCCAAATGTCATCAAGCGTATATGCGACGGAGGCAGGCGACTGCATGGCGGTCAGCTTCGCAATGTCAACATTAATATCGTAGATGGTTGTGACCAAGTCGTTATAGGCCTGCTCATACACACTCTGCGCGGCAGAACGATAGCTCTCGGCATTGGCACGCTGATTTCCGCCCCATATGGCTGTGATGACGATGGCTGCAACAAGCACCGGGGGAATCACAAAACAAAACAGAATCTTTGTGAACTTTGACTTGAATGCTTCGTCGGATATGCGTTTTCTCTTGTTGCTTTCCATATCAGGCTCCTATCAGCAAAAGGCATGCTGTCCTATCTGAAGCAGAACCGGCCGGGACAGCATCCATCTGCTCGTTGCGGTTCGCGGATTATAGTAATAAAGGCATCCGTTGGTTGGATCCCAACCGTTCATCGCTGCTCTTGCGGCGTTGATGGAATCCTGATCGGGCGTAAGGTTAATCTGTCCGTCACTGACGGCATCGAATGCGCCGCTCTGATATATGACTCCGGAGATGGAGTTTGGGAAGGAAGAGCTCTTGACCCTGTTCAAAACAACGGCCGCTACTGCGACCTTGCCCTTATAGGGTTCGCCCCTCGCTTCGCCGTGGACTAGCCTGGCCAAAAGGTACAGGTTGCTGTCCGATGAGGCGGAGCTGCCGCCGGATGATGAGGATGATGTAAGCGTCATACCGAGCGCAGCCGCAGTCTTTGGGCCCACAATACCGTCTGCGGTCAAACCATTCTTCTTTTGAAAACGCTTTACCGCCGACTGCGTGCCGGAACCGAAGATACCGTCAACGCTGCCGGAGTAGTATCCCCAGCGCTTGAGCTTTTGCTGCAATTCCTTGACTTTTTCACCTCTGCTGCCGTAGCGGAGATTTTCTGCAAGCACCAGCGCAGGACATAGCGCCGTGACCAGCAGCACTATCGTCAGGCTAATAGCAGTAATACTTCTTATTCTTTTCATCTATTTCTCCTGCGAACCGAAAATGTGCAGTTTGATAAAGTTGAAAGCTCTTACAACGAGGCTTTCAAATCGAATCGGTTCACTGCTTTCAATTTCTGCATCTTTGGCATCTACTATGCATAATGGAGGGAACATAACGCACCACCAGTTTTTTCCTTCGGCATCTCCTAGGAGTATCCTAACTGCGCGATAGACTCCGGCTGGATAGACCTTGTCGCCATATACGCGGTCGGGGAAATCAAAGTCTCCTATCACAAGCTGAGCGTCATAGGGAGCTTCGTTTTCGTACAACACTGTTCGAACAGTATTCAGTAGGTCTTGTCCGTTCGCTTTTAATTGAATCTCAGCGTCATTAACATCGGTTACAGCAAGCACAGTGCTTGTCGTGCGTTCGTATTCGAGCACTGCATCACGAACCAGCAGCTTGATTTGCTGATCCTCCTCTGAATCGCTGTTGGCGATTATATGGAGCCGCAGGACCTCGTCGGGGTCAGCGGTTTTTGAGACGCCATTAAGCTTTATCAGCGGCATGACCGCCATCAGCGCGATCGAGCCCAGCAGTACAATGGCTGCTGCAGTCGTCGTGAACAGGAGTTTTCTTTTTCTGCCTTTCATTGAATCCTCCGAAAATGTAAAGATTTGGTTGTATCGACCAAAAATATTCTTGACAAATGCAGCAGTTTATATTCATAATATGGTTATGAAAGCGGTAAATAATGAAAACAGAATTCGGATCCTGGCGCCTGCAAAGGTGAATTTGACTCTGGAAGTTCTTGGCAGACTTCCCAATGGATATCATGAGCTTAGAACGGTCATGCATGCAATAGATTTGTATGATGAGATTTTCATTTCAAAGAACGATACCGGAGAAATCAACGTTTCTTGCAGTGAACCGCTTCCTGCGAATAATACTGCATATAAAGCTGCGCGGTTGTTTTGCGATCTTGCGGGCTGCCAAGGGGCGGACATATATATTGAGAAGCGGATCCCGTCGGAAGCAGGGCTTGGAGGCGCCAGCGCGGACGCTGCAGGAGTACTTGTCGGAATGCAAGCGCTGTTTGGCAGCATAGCTCAAGGGAGATTGTTTGAGATAGGAAAAGCTGTCGGGGCAGATGTGCCGTTCTGTCTTCTGGGCGGATGCGCGCTTGCCGAGGGAATAGGGGAAGTGCTCACCGAACTTGAACCGAAAAAGCTGATTTTACTGCTTGTAAAGGGCGCAAAGGGGATATCGACAGGTGCGCTTTTTAACGCCATAGATACTGCCGGATTTGAACCCATTACGGAGGAGAAACGTTTGCGGAAAAGTGCGTTAGGCGAGGGAAGGCTTTATAACGATCTGCTTATCCCTGCCGTGCTTGAGGCTCCGGAGATCGAGCAGTACCGTAAACGCCTGCTTGAATACGGCGCAGCGGATGCGATGATGACGGGGAGCGGCTCCGTCGTTTATGGCGTTTTTGAGTCGGAGGCCGTGGCCATTGAAGCATTTGAACGTTTTCCCGACTGCACATTCAGGCAAATAGTGCATACGGTACCGAACGGCGTGGTAATTGTCGAATAGTTCCGGCACTATCAGGCCTAACCGATGATGAGGCAGAGATGAAAATAAACGCAGAAGTCAAGGAAATACGCTTTAGAAACGACAGCAACGGCTGGACGGTGATTTTATGTACCGATACGGACAAGAATGGCTTTTCCGCTGTCGGCGTGATGCCCAACATCAATTCAGGAGAACAGGCAGAGCTTGAAGGCACATGGACGGAACATCCAATCTATGGCAGACAGTTCAGAGTGGACTCCTACCGCAGCATACTTCCGAAGGGCAGACAAGCTTTGCTCGCATACCTTTCAAGCGGCTTCATCAAGGGAATCAGGGAGTCGACAGCAAGGCTTATCGTTGACAGGTTTGGAGAGGACACCTTTGACATCATTAAGAATCATCCCGAGCAGCTGATTAAGATAAGCGGTATCGGACCAAAAAAGGCACAGCAGATACATGAATCCTACCTGGAAAAGTATAACCTGCAGGATATTGTTATCGGTATGCAGGAGCTGGGGCTTTCTGTCACTATGGCCATGAAGCTGTATAAGCTCTATGGCGATGATTGCGTGCAAAAGGTGCGTGAGAATCCGTATAGGCTTATCGATGATGTGGAGAATATCGGTTTTAAGACAGCTGACAGCATCGCGCAGGAAGCAGGCTATGAGTATGAGTCCGAGTTTCGAATTAAAGCCGGCATTAAATACACCCTATCGCTTGCGCGGCAGGAGGGAAATACCTGCCTGCCCAGAAATGTTCTTATCGACTTTGCAGCAAAAAGGGTATTGAATGTTGAACCAAGCGTGATCGAGCCGGTGTTGGAGAGCATGATTCTTTCTTCAAGACTTCGCGAGCTGCTTATGGGGGAAACGACATACATCTTTTTGCCATATATGCATTACCAGGAGTCCGAATGTGCAGTGCTTCTCAATTCCCTTGTCCACTCCGTGGAGCTGCTGCCGCTGTTCGATATAGACGGAGCTATCGACAGCCTTGAAAAGAAGAAGGGGCTTACCTTAGCGCCGCTTCAGCGTGAAGCGGTCAAGCGAAGCTGTACCGATGGCATTTTGGTAGTCACCGGCGGCCCGGGGACGGGCAAGACCACCATTTTGAGCTTCATTATCGAGCTTATGGGACAGCTGGGCTTGGAAATCGAGCTTGCAGCTCCGACAGGACGAGCAGCCAAACGCATGACAGATGCCACGGGCTGCGAAGCAAGGACCTTACACAGGCTTCTTGAATTCAGCTTCTCGACCAATGAATTCGCAAGAAATGCCGAGAGCAAGCTTGAGACTGATGTAGTCATTGTCGATGAGATGTCCATGGTGGATATTCCGTTGTTCAATGCGCTTCTCAGTGCAATTGAGGACGGCACGAGGCTTATCATGGTTGGGGATATCGACCAGCTTCCGTCAGTTGGACCCGGAAATGTTTTGCATGACATAGTTGCCTCGGACTTTGTGCCTGTAATAAGGCTTGATAGGATATACCGACAGGCTGGACGCAGCATGATAGTAACAAACGCTCACCGCATCAATCACGGTCAAATGCCGATACTCGATTCCGAAGAATCGGACTTTCGGTTTTATGAATGCGGAAACACCGATATTGCGCTCAGATCCGTGCTGGATCTTTGCTATGATTATATGGCCGCAGGACATGCAGGCGACATTCAGGTGCTTTCACCGATGAAGAATGATAAGCTGGGAGTCCATAACCTAAACTATCATCTGCAGAATGCATTGAACCCTGCATCAGAGGACAAGGAGGAATTCCGCTTTGGAGAAACGCTGTTCCGTGAAGGCGACAGGGTCATGCAGATAAAGAATAATTATGATATCGAGTGGACAAAAAGTATCTATGGAAAGCCGGACGAGGATGGAGAGGGAATATTCAACGGAGATATCGGCACGATATTGAAAATAAACAGCATAACCAAGTTCATGACCGTCATTTTTGACGATGAGCGTGTTGCGGATTATAACTTTACTCAGCTGGAGGAGCTGGAGCTTGCCTATTGCATATCCATCCATAAGAGCCAGGGAAGTGAATTCCCCTGTGTGGTGCTTCCGCTTATGAACGGACCTATCATGCTTATGAACAGGAATATCCTCTATACAGCCGTGACCAGAGCCAGATCGAATGTATTCATTCTCGGCTCAACCTCATGTATTGAGGGAATGGTGCAGAATATGAGAGTAAAAAAGAGATATTCTGCGCTTGAGTTCTTCCTGAAAGAGCTTCGCGGAGGAATAGAGTGATGAATGGTGAAACTTCTCATCAGCAGACCGATTCGGGCAGCGGTTCATTTTATCCGCTCGCTGCGGAAAAAGAAAAGGCCGGATTTCAAACGCTTATTAAGCGTTTCTTTGATTACCTATTTCCTGAGCACTTGGTATGTCATTGCTGCAATCGTGAAGCCGTAGTAAATGATTACGGTATATGCAGGGCTTGCGAGGAGACGCTGAGATTTCCGTCGATACAGGCGGCTATCCCAAATATTGACGGAATAACCTCCGGACTCGTGTACGATGGCTTTGCTGCTGATGCGATCAAGCGATTTAAGTATGAAGGAAAGCTGTATGAGAAGGAATTGTTTGTTCATTTCATGAAAATTCCCATAGAGTGGCAGTTTGACTATGTGATACCGGTGCCGCTGCATCCGAAAAGGATTCGAAAAAGGGGATATAATCAAAGCGAGGTGCTTGCAAAGGAGCTTTGCAGAAGGTATAATCTAAGCTTGGGAAACGGATTCCTGCAAAGAACAAGGAATACTCCCAGGCAGGCCACACTTGATGCCGACGAGCGCAAAAGAAATCTTAAAAATGCTTTTGCTGCCTCACCGGATTGCATGGGTAAAGCCTTTCTGCTGGTTGACGATGTCAGAACCACGGGAACAACGCTCTCTGAATGCGCGTCCGCATTAAAAAAAGCAGGTGCGGTCAGGGTATATGCAATAACAGCGTGCTGCGCTTCCGATATGGGTTAACGCAGGCGTTATGAACATTTGAAAGGATTTTTATGGAAGCTCAATCGAATGGGATAACCTTTCGTGAGATGGTTCTTACGGATATTGAAACCGTCTATGGTATCGAATGCAGCTGCTTTTCACAGCCATGGAGCGTGGAATCGCTTATTAATGAGCTGACGGTAAACGATGCAGCCTATTATGCCGTAGCGGAGTTTGACGGGAGGGTGATCGGCTATGCAGGCATGTGGGTAGTATGCGATGAAGCGCATATGACCAATATTGCGGTCGATGCAGACTATCGCCGCCGCGGCGCTGCAACCGGGCTGATACTCCATCTCATGCGCACAGCAAAGTCAAGGAACGCTCTTTGCATAACCCTTGAGGTTAGGGAGACCAATCACAGGGCACAGCGCGTGTATAATGCGCTTGGCTTCCGCTATGCTGGCACCAGGCGCAGGTATTATAGCGATACCGGAGAAAATGCGCTGATACTTTGGAACGATAATATCGACGCAACGCTGGATAAGTTCAGCACGAACGAAATAATCGATTGAACCCAAGCCGATGCTTGGTTTAATACAGAATAATTACCTTGGAGGATATTTTATGAAACAGACAGTAAATGCGCAGAATGCGCCTGCGGCGATCGGACCTTACAGCCATTGCGTCAAGGTCGGCAGGATGGTATTCACATCAGGTCAGATCGGCTTGAATCCTGAGACCGGTGTGCTTGCGGAGGGGATAGAAGCCCAGACGATTCAGGCACTCAATAATCTCAAGGCAGTGCTCGAGGCGGCGAACTCAGGCATGGAAAACATCGTCAAGACCACCGTTTTCGTCAAGGATATGGCGGATTTTGCTAAGGTTAACAAACTATACGGAATGATGATTCCAGCGCCCTTCCCTGCAAGGAGCTGCGTCGAGGTCGCAGCGCTTCCGGCAGGTGCGCTCGTTGAGGTCGAGGCTATGGCAGTCACCAATGCCTGATAATGGCTGCGGATGGAGACAACAAAAGTTCAAAGCGTTTTATTAACTACAGGCCCTTATTTGAAATAGCGATTGGGTTTATGTTAGGTATTGCCGTGTGCGGACTCCTTTCCGCATACGGCATACTATGTTTTATGGCAGTTATCGCCCTGGCGGTCGGAGTTGAACTGTTCGATATCCGCTCGAAAAGAATGGCCTTGTTCCTGATCGCAGTGCTTATTGGTTTGTGTCTAACCAATGTGAACACTCCCCCGGAAATCGATGGAGGCAATTATCGGTTTGAGGGCAAGGTGGAGAGTGTTGGTGAAGCAGATGCCTATGGGAGGACTAAGCTTGTGCTCAGGGATGTAGTGATTTACGGAAGCAGCTATCCAAAAAAGCTTCAGCTCACAGTAAAGGTCGACAGTCCTCTTGAAGTTGGCGATTCCATAAGAGGCTATGCTGATATAAGCGTGCCGCAAATGACTCAAACCGGCCTTGGCAGAAGATTTGATGAAAGAAAGTATTATCTGTCTCAGGGTATTGGCTTGCGAGGAAGCGTCGATAACTATGTAAGAACGGGTCGAAATACGCTGCCGATAACGCAGAGCCTGTCGAAAATACGCGCGGAAGTGGAGAGTAAGTGCGAAACCATATTTGACAGCGACGCTCAAACAGTGATAAAGCTTGTGATGGGCTCTCAGGAGGCCGACAGAGATGATAGGACACAGCTTTTCAGAAAAACGGGCGTTGCGCATATTCTGGCGATCTCAGGATTCCATATGTCGGTACTCGTCTCGTTTATCAGTGGCTTGCTGCCAAAGCGCAGGCGCTGGCTGAGAATAGGGATTATATGCACTGTTATTGCGACATACTGCCTGTTCTGTGTCGGCTCGGCAGGAATACTGCGTTCTGCTGTAATGACGAGCGCAATGCTGATTGCGACCGGCTTTGAACGCAGAGAGGACGGACTGTCTGCAATTTCCCTTGCTGCGATACTGATTCTGCTCTTCAATCCCTATCAGCTTTATTCGATCAGCTTTCAGCTCTCGTTTGCCGCATGCCTTGGCATTATGATGTTAGGGCCCGGTCTTAACAGAGTAATTACCGGGTGCAGAATACCGGCAAAGTTGGGAATGAGCACGACTATCGCCGCCACGCTTGCGACGCTGGCGCTGCAAATGCATTATTTTGGCACGGTCTCAACATATGCGCTTGCAGCAAATCTCGCAGCTATCCCAATATATTCGCTGATTCTTTTGATGATACTCATTATAATACCGATCGGTTTCATTTGGACACCGGCAGCCGAGATATTGGCATATATGCCCAGAAGTCTGATCTTTGTTTCCGACAAGTTCCTGACCGCTGTTTCCAATATGCCGGGCGCTGTGCTTAGCTTTTACAGCCCATCCTCATTGGCCTGTGTGATATTCCTCATTGCACTGTTTTCAATTTCGGATTATGTTCTGAGACCGTTCCACAAAAAGCTGGGCTATTTTGCGGCATTGATTATTGTGTTTACAGTTTCTGCGCTTGCGGGTATAATGTAACGGACATATTTGAAAGGTGAGAGTCGATGGATTATAATGCCTGTTTTAATGCGATAAAGAATAATTCGCTTTCGGGAGCATATCTGTTCCATGGTGAGGAGGAGTTTGTAAAGGCCTCCGCTCTTCGCTCTGCTCAGGAACTGATTGCGGACGACATGCGAGCGTTCAACATCACCGTGCTTACCGATGCGACGGAAAGCGAGATAATGGATGCTTGCGAAACGCTTCCGCTGTTTTCAGATAAAAAGCTGGTCATCAGCCATGGAATCAGCAGCTCGGCAGATACCGACAAGCTCGTTGAGTACCTGCCGCACATTCCCGATTCATCAATACTTATCATCGAAATCAAGGGAGCGCTGCAGGAAAAATCCAAGCTGCTGAAATGCTTTAGGGCGATTGGCCATGACGTCGAATTTGCCGAGCTTTCCGAAAGCGAAGTAATTAAGTGGTGTATGAGCTTTGCAGTACACAACGGCGTCGCACTCGACAGAAACACCGCAAGGACCTTTGTCGGGCTTGTCGGCACGGATATGACAAGTGTCAGCAACGAGCTTCAAAAGGCGGTTGACATGGTAGGCGAGGGCGGAGTGATTACGCCCGATGTTATCTCAAAATGCACCATTGGCAACATAGAGGTCAGAATATTCGAAATGCTGGACTGCTTTACGGGTGGAAAGGTCAGAGAAGGAATGGGCCTGCTGCACATTTTGCTTGAGGATGAAAACGAGGCGCTTGGAATAGCGTCCTTTCTGGAATCAAGGTTTAAGCTGATGCTGGAGGGCAGACGCCTGATGGATACCGGGCTTACGCCCACACAGGCAGCAGCAAAGATGGAGGGGAGCAGATTTGCAAATGAAAAGGCCTGCAAGTCTGCAAAAAAGTATTCTTCCGCAAAGCTGGCATCGCTGGTTTCATCGCTTGCGGATGTTGGCTATAACATGATGAGCGGGGGAGTCAAGGCCTCAAGCATGATAGAGGCAATAATGCTCACATTTGAATGGTAAAATGAATAGGCAACGAAAAGAGACCGCCGTAATCCGGCGGTCTCCTGCCAATTAGCAAATTGTTGGTTTTCAATCGGGTTCAATCTTTTTGATAAACCTTATTTGGCTGCCAGCTTTTTAGCAAGCTGAGCCTTCTTACGATTGGCTGCGTTCTTGTGAATAACGCCCTTGGTGACAGCTTTATCGACCTTGCTGACTGCGATGGTGTACATCTCGCTGATAGCAGCTTCGTCGCCGGACTCCAGAGCCTTGTCAAACTTTTTGAGAGCGGTCTTGAGATCGGAAATGATCATACGGTTACGCAGATTCTGAGCCCTAGTAATCTTAACACGCTTCATTGCTGACTTAATGTTTGCCAAATCGGTTCACCTCCCTTTCAGTTCTCGAACAAAGTCGATTATAACACAGCAAGCTAATATAATCAAGCTTTTTTTTACAGAGATTACATATTTTTTTGATATATTGTGGGAGAAATTGAAGAATAATCGCCTTATTGGTGCATAAGCTAATAGATATTAAGCAAAAGGAGGGACATATGCACATATATACGGATCTTGCTGCGGAGCTAAGAGAGCTTAGCAGCGATGAATCGGGGATAGAGGAGGAGACGGTACAGGAGGGCAATATTGAGATCAAGCGTATAAGGATTCTGAATGATTTTGCGGCAAAGCATATCGGCAAGAAGAAGGGTACATACATAACGCTTGATTCCCATGAGCTGGAAAACCGTACAAAGGAAATATTCGAAGAGATGACCAAGCTGATTGCAGAGGAAATACGAAGTCTGCTGAACATCAGTTCTTCAAGCACGATTCTGGTGGTAGGCCTTGGCAATAGGGGAGTCACCCCTGACTCACTGGGGCCGGAGGTAGTATCGAAGGTACATATAACAAGGCATATCAAACAGTACATGCCCGAAGCGTTGGAAGGAGACGTTCCTGCCTCATGCGCCATAGCTCCGGGTGTACTCGGAATAACGGGAGTTGAGACAATGGATGTGGTCAAAGGGGTCGTGGAGAACGTTAAACCGGATGCAATAATCGCTATCGATGCGTTGGCTTCAAGGCGAGCCGCGCGTATCAGCAGCACGGTGCAGCTCTGCGATTCGGGAATAAGCCCCGGTTCCGGAGTCGGAAATACCAGATCGGAGCTGAGCCAAGAGTCGCTCGGAATCCCCGTGATAGCTATCGGAGTTCCTATGGTCGTATATGCCAGCACCATAATCTGGGACACGATAAGCCTTATTGCCGATGAAAACGGCAGCGAATATGACGAAGACGAGCTGAAACAGCTCGTCGAGTCGATGGTCAAAAAACAATCGGGGGATATGATCGTCACTCCGAAGGATATTGATACAATTGTAGATGATATGGCAGGAATAATCGCCGGCGGAATTAATCTTGCGCTGTTTGGCGAACAGCAGAGTGAAACACTAAGCGCCTTGCTGAGCTGACAACACTACCGCTTTTTTAGTCCCTGAAGCTTTTCGGCACTCGGAGTAACATACAGGGTTCGCTGGTTCGTATAGATGACCATGCCGGGTTTGGCACCGGAGGGTTTCTTTACGAACCTGCGTTTAGTATAGTCAACGGGCACGAGCGCGGAATTTCTCGCCTGCGAATGATACGCAGCAAGCTCCGCCGCTTCAAGCAAAGTTCGGTCGGGTATCGGGCCGGTACAGCGAATGATGACATGCGAGCCGTGAATATCCTTGGTGTGCAGCCATGTATCCTCCGGAACCGACTCCTTGAAGGTCAATCGGTCGTTTTGAACATTGTTCTTTCCGACAAGGATATCAATGCCGTCCGATGAGATATAGTGATAAGGCCTTGCCTTGGGAAGCTTGCTGTGCTTTGTCGGGGCGGTCTTTATGTAGCCCTGGGAGGCAAGCTCCGCTTTGATCTCCTCAAAATCGGAGTCGGTGATGCAATCTACAAGGTCTGAGAGTATGCCCTGAAGGTATTCAAGCTCCCTGTTCGCTTCATCGCGCTGAACAAGCGCGGTCTCCCTTGCGGATTTTGCTTTGCGATACCTTTTATAGTAAAGCTGGGCATTATCAGATGCGGACAGCGTGGGATCAAGCTCAACAGGTATCTTAGCAGGCGGATCCAAATAGTAGTTTTCAAGCTTCACCTTGTCGGCGCGCGCAGGAATACGGTAAAGATTGGCGGTTATCAGCTCTCCGCAGAGCTGCAGGCCCTCTATCTCCGCTTCATCACCTATGGCAAATGAAAACTTTTCTATTTTGCGCTCAAGTCTTTGAATGTTGTTGGTGATGATCTTTTCAATCGAGGCCGTGCGCCGCTTTACGCTTTCCGACTGTGAACGCATACGGAAAAACTCGTCCGCCGCTTCACCAAGTGAGTTGAACTGCGTAAAGCAGTCCACAGAGGGAATAAATGGGAGCAGAACCCGTTCCGAACCGAAGCTTGCAATGCAAGCGTTGAACTTGGCTTTGCTGAGCGAGGAATAGAACTGAACGAGATGCTTGCTGAGCCCCATAATGTCATCGTCGGAAAGCCTGCATCTCGATTTTATTCCGTCGATAAGCATTCCTGCTACGGTCGGAGACAGACCATAGAATGAAGATGAGAGTGCTTTATCCATGCGTCGGTCGCTGCTGAGCGCAATAAAGAAATCCATATCAGACGCAGAAAGGGGATCCTGCTTTTCCTGTGCCGGAGGGAGCTCATATTTGAGCTTGGGCAGGACTAATCGGACGCTGCTTATACCTGCCGATACTCGCCTGACGCTGTCAACGATGTTACCGTCTGCATCAACAAGTATGATATTTGAATGCTTGCCCATTATCTCGCAGATCAGTCGGAATTCTGTTTCGTCATGCAGCTCATTCAGTGCGGCAAAGCGGAGGATGACTATTCGGTCAAGGTGGGGCTGCTCAACGGAAATGAGTCTTGCATTTAATAGGTGTTTCCTGAGCAGCATCAGGAAATTTGGCGCGTCGATGGGGGATACCTTTTTTTCCTCGGTAAGCTGTATGCGGCAGTTATCCGGAGAAGCTGAGATCAGGAGCCTCTTTGAACCTCCCAAAGCGTGCACCACAAAGAGCAGCTCATATTTTTCGGGCTGCTGAATCTTTTCTATCTTCCCTCCTATGAGCGAACGAAGTTCAACAACGGAGGCTGCAAGTGTTAATCCATCCATTATTAATCAGATTATGCGGTTGGTGAGAATACCGATGCCCTCTATCTCGACCTCGACAACATCTCCGCGCTGCATGCTGCCTATGCCGACCGGTGTTCCGGTAGCGATTATATCTCCCGGGAGAAGGGTCATGCATTCGGTGATATAGCAAATAAGCTTGTCTATGTCGTGAGTCATAAGAGAAGTGTTGGAATTCTGTCGTAATTCTCCGTTGACCCTGGTGCAAATGTTTGCGTGCATGGCATTAAGCTTGGTTTCGATATGCGGCCCGATGGGGCAGAAGGTATCAAAGCCCTTACCCCTTGTCCACTGCGGGTCGGATTTTTGGATATCCCTGGCGGTAATATCGTTAAGGCAGGTATAGCCAAAGATGTACTCTGCGGAGTGCCCGCTTTGCACGGCATGCGCTCGCTTGCCGATAATGACGCCAAGCTCGCCCTCATAATCGAGTCGGCGGCTGATTGCAGGGTAAACGACATCATCGCCGTCTCCGACAATGCAGGTGCTGGGTTTAATGAACAGCAGCGGCTCCGTTGGGAAACCCTCATTCATCTCTGCTGCATGTTCACGGTAATTTTTACCGACAGCAACAATTTTTGTCGGCTCGCAGGGAGCAAGCAAGCGTATTCTGTCCCTCCGCAGGCATTCTCCGGTATATTCAATGAAGGTAAACGGTTCCTTTTTTAGTGGAAGAACGTATTCGCCGTCCAACACGGCATAAAAGGTACGATCAAAGTATTCAGCACGAATGATTTTCATTTTTTCTTTGTTTTCCTTGTATCCTTTTTGAAAGAAATACAAGGACTGCTGCAGCAGTCCTTGTGAGTATCGTTTATCAGCCGCAGGCTGCGCAGTCCGTCCTATAAATATAGGTCGGCTCCGCCTTTTTGAGGATGGAATCCTTTCCGATAATGACGCGCTGCACATCTACCCTTGACGGCATTTCATACATAACAGGGAGCATCACATCTTCAAGAATGGCTCTTAAACCCCTTGCTCCGGTATTACGGGCGATGGTGAGTTTTGCTACCTCGCGAAGTGCTTCCGAGGTTATTTCAAGCTCCACACCGTCCATCTCAAACAGACGCTTATACTGCTTAACAAGTGCATTCTTGGGTTCGGTGAGAATGTTGACCATTGCATCTTCGGTAAGCTGATCCAAGGTGACAATGATAGGAACACGCCCCACGAATTCGGGGATCAGTCCGAATTTCAAAAGATCCTCGGGAAGAATATCCTTTAGCGTTTCGCCAATATCGCGCTTGACGTTGGACTGGATATCTGCGCCAAAGCCAAGATTCTTCTTTCCGGTGCGTCTTGAGATGATATCCTCGATCCCTGCGAATGCACCTCCGCAGATGAAGAGAATGTTCGTAGTATTGATATGAATGAACTCCTGCTGAGGATGCTTCCTTCCGCCCTGGGGAGGAACGGAGGCAACAGTGCCTTCAAGTATCTTGAGCAGCGCCTGCTGAACGCCCTCTCCGGAAACGTCACGGGTTATGGACATGTTTTCGCCCTTGCGCGCGATCTTGTCGATCTCATCGATGTAAATAATGCCTCTTTCGGCCTTTGCGACATCGTAGTTTGCGGCCTGAAGCAGCTTTAATAGGATGTTTTCAACATCTTCGCCGACATAGCCGGCTTCGGTCAGCGCGGTCGCATCCGCAACAGCGAACGGGACGTCCAGCACCTTGGCGAGGGTTTCGGCAAGCAGGGTCTTTCCGCATCCGGTCGGGCCGAGCATGAGGATATTGCTCTTACTGAGCTCAGCCTCAGTCTCCGTCCTTGGAGCGGTTATCCTCTTATAGTGGTTGTACACTGCAACCGCCAGTGCCTTCTTGGCGTGCTCCTGCCCGATAACATAGTCGTCCAATATGCGAGTAATGTCCATGGGCTTGGGAAGCGAGACGGAATTGAAATCATTCTGCTGCTCTGCATGGACGCCGGACAGCATTTCGCTGCAAAGCTCCACACAGTCGCTGCAAATGAACACATCGCCATTCGCTGAGGCAAAAAGACGATCGGTTTCGTCCTGGTATCTTCCGCAGAACGAACAGACCTTCAAATCATCATTAAATGCTGACATAGAATATCTTAGATTCTCCTTCTTATCCTTGGGACCTATCTTCTTGCAGGTATTATCTCGTCGATAAGTCCGTATTCAAGTGCAGCTTCTGCGCTGAGATAATTGTCGCGTTCGGTATCGACAGCGACCTGCTCTACGCTCTTTCCGGTGCGCTCTGCCAAAATCTCATTGAGCTTTTGGCGGGTCCTTATGATATGCTCAGCGTGGATCTTTACATCGCTGGCCTGACCGCTTGCACCTCCGGAGGGCTGATGGATCATTATCTCACTGTTGGGGAGCGCCTTGCGCTTGCCCTTTGCACCGGCGGCAAGCAGGAATGCGCCCATTGAGGCTGCCATGCCCATGCAGATGGTGTTGACTTCGCACTTGATATACTGCATGGTATCGTATATTGCAAGTCCTGCACTTACGCTGCCGCCCGGGCTGTTGATGTAGAGATAGATATCCTTATCAGGGTCATCGGCCTCAAGAAACAGCATCTGTGCGATAACAAGATTGGCTTCGTCGTCGGTTATCTCCGAGCCTAAGAATATGATACGATCCTTCAATAGTCTCGAATAGATATCATACGAGCGTTCGCCCTTGTTGGTTTGCTCAACGACCATGGGTATTAAGCTGCTCATGTAGACCTCCTAATAATTGTAACTTTTCTCCAACGGATTATTCGTTATCACAATGTTCACAGCCGCAGTCGCACTCTTCGTGATCATGCTCGCAGCCGCAGTCACACTCTTCGTGATCGTGCTCACAGCCGCAATCGCACTCATGTTTGGGCTCTACTTCGACGGAGGAACCGACGACCAGCGCAACGACGCCCTCAAAGAACGCAGCGGAAACATACTTACTGCGGTTAGCGTCAAGCTCTGCCTTGACCTTTTCATCGTCCCAGGTGCTGCCCTGATCGTTGGAACGGCGGACGGCTTCCATGTAATTCTCTTCGGTGGGCTCGATATGCTCGGCCTCGATGATCGCGCTCATAACATACTGACCCTTGAGGTTCGCCTCTGCGCCATGCCTGTATTCGTCACGAAGAGCATCCATGGTAATGCCTGCATACTCGAGATAGCTGTTCAGTTCAAGGCCATACATCTGGAGCTGCTGCTCAAAGCGACGAATCTGCATGGTGACCTCTTCCTCGATGATATCCTTGTGGATCTCGACTTCTGCATTGTCGATAGCCTTCTGCAGCGCGGCATTCTCGTACTGGAGCTTTGCATTGGCGGCTGCTTTTGCCTCAAGCTCAGCCCTGACGCCGGCCTTGAAATCTTCTACGGTATTGAATTCCGAAGTATCCTGGACAAAGTCATCGTCCAGCTCAGGGATCTCTTCAAACTTGATATCATGAACGGTGACCTTGAAAACGACAGCCTTGCCCGCAAGGTTCTCTGCCTGATAATCCTCGGGGAAGGTGACGTTCAGATCGCGCTGCTCACCCTTCTGCATGCCGACCATCTGCTCTTCAAAGCCGGGAATGAAGGAGTGTGAACCGATCTTGAGCTCATAGCCCTCTGCAGTGCCGCCCTCGAACTGTTCATCGCCAAGGAATCCGGCGAAATCGATGATGGCGGTGTCGCCTTCCTGAAGGGGACGATCCTCAACACTGACTGTGCGGGCTGCTGCCTCGAGCCTACGCTTGATCTCACTGTCAACGTTTTCATCCGTAACAGTATACTCAACGCGGGGGACTTCTATACCTTTGTACTGACCCAGCTTAACCTCGGGGTGAGTTACGAATTCTGCGGTAAATACAACGCCATCCTGCTCGGAAGCAGAGATGATGACGATTTCGGGCTGAAGCTCGGGGATAAGGTTGTTTTCCTGAAGTGCTTCGGAATAAGCATGCTGAATAAGGGCATCGATTTCATTATCCCAGAATACATCCTTGCCGTAGGCGGCTTCGATGCTCTTGCGGGGGGCCTTGCCCTTGCGGAAGCCGGGAATTTGATAACGGGAAGCGAGACGGCGATAAGCGCTGTTGAGAGCATTTACATATGCATCAGCGGGAATAGAAAGCTCAAATCTGATTTTTCCGTCTTCGGTACGAATAGGTTCTGACATATTATCCTCCAAATTATATCTATCGGTATAACCGACTAAGTCAGCGTTGGATGAGCCTGCGTAAGAAAACGCAGATATATCCAGATTATGTTATTATAACACAGACGGCTCCATAAGTAAACGAATCAAGCATAATATATGTAAAAACGGTTGTTGAAGCGTCAAGCATAGGTGACACATTTCCTCTCAAG